>ERZ1066124.104-NODE-104-length-83719-cov-24.688217_pt1 | contig 83719 bp, 92 predicted proteins | sample MGYA00382771_ERZ1066124 | MGnify/ENA primary metagenome ERZ1066124 (study PRJEB33369, sample SAMEA5778354) | biofilm metagenome | biome: Industrial cooling water; feature: Water cooling tower basin; material: Biofilm | place: United Arab Emirates | collected... | reverse complement strand
GTCATGCTGAGGTACGAAGCATCTCCAACCGTCATGCTGAGGTACGAAGCATCTCCAACCGTCATGCTGAGGTACGAAGCATCTCCAACCGTCATGCTGAGGTACGAAGCATCTACAAGATTTTCACGTAATGTAAAAGTGAATTTTTAAATCGTTTTAAGTATTATTTTTACCACAGAGACACAAAGGTAACAGAGAAGAGGGGAATAGAGCTTTGAAATTATGATTTTAAATAAAGTTGGATAGCTTCACGAATATTTTCTAAAGCTTCTTCTTTATTTAATAAAATTGATTAAAGAATAATTCAGCTATGGGCATATAAAAATTTGGATACACAGAACATAAATTTAACGCTATAGTAGAGCCAGTTAAAAAATAAACAATAAAAACCTATGAAAATTAAAGCAATCATTCATCCAGCAGAAGAAGGCGGTTTTTGGGCAGAAGTTCCAGCACTTCCAGGCTGTATCACTGAGGGCGACACAATGGAAGAAATATTAACAAATTTAAAAGATGCAATTGAAGGATGGTTAGAAGTTGCCAATAGAGTCATCACATCTACCAAAATCCTGATTTTGATCGAATACTTTCTATTTCCATACATAAAAATCAGGATTTAAAACTTGGAACTTTAAAAGCATTAATGAAAATTGCTGATCTGACCGAAGATGATTTAATGTAACTAGTAGGTTGGCTTGGCTTACGACGGAATACAACATCTTAATAGCGTTGAGTTGCACTAGTGGTTTGTGTATCCAATTCAGAATAAATACTTTACCTTATTAGGCGCAGAGAATACAGAGAAAGGGGAATAGAGTTTTAAAATAATCATTAATTATGATGGTAATAAAAATTAACCGCTGAATAGCGCAAAGGGCGCAAAGTAAGAGAAATTGTTAACAATACGTATTGTGTTTGGTGCAATAGGTAAATTATGGATGCTGAAGAGTTGTTACAACGTTATCAAAAAGGAGAGAGAGACTTTAGCGGAGTTGACCTTGGGTACGCCAAATTAGAAAATGTTGACCTAAAAGATATTAATCTGAGCAAAGCTTACTTGATGGGCGTAAAACTGAATAATGCTAATTTAACAGGCGCCAAAGAAAAGTGGTTGAACAAGTATCTGTATGGACTTATAAAAGACAAGATAAAATGTTTGGGCTGTTTTTGCCCCTAACTAGAGATTTTGTTGATTACAGAAATCGAGTTGTTGAAATTTTAGAGATTCTCCAACAGGTAGAACAACGTTCACAAGAAGATATATTAAAAAGAATTGAAAGTAAAAATTTGTAGATGTAGAGACGCGATTAATCACGTCTTTACTATAATAATCATAACGCACCATCAACAGCCTATACAACAAGATTAGGCGCCAAATAAGGTTTTACAAAAGTAAAAGATTCAGGTGAGTCACCATACAAAGCAAGATATTCTAGCTTTGCTTTCCCCTCTTCTACTGTTGGCAAATAACCAGCAGGAACCCACCACATACAAAAATGCTCCCCTTGGTATCTTTCAAACCATTTACGACGTTTAATAAAAAACTCACCATGTAAACTTTGATAGACATATGCTTTGAGCGACTCTAAACTTTGCCAAACAGATAAATTAACAAGCATTTTAGAGTCAGAATAAGCTCGAATATCAGTCGCGTTGCCAGAAGATGTTTGTAACCTCCAAACAAAACCTGGACTCTTATCAGCAGTTAAGTTTACTTCATCAAGTGCAGCAGCAAACTCAGCCATTATCGGGTCTTGTAAAGGAGCTTTCATCAAAGCTATATTTATTTGTGCTAAATTATACTCGCACTTTGTCAGGTTGGATGTATTTACAGTCATAGTTTGCCCTTCTAGTTTGAAAGCTACGACCTGAAGTATCCAAAAGTTAATCCTGCTCTGTCTTGAACAATGTTGACATCATGCTGCGGTAATAACCTGGTGTAACACCTACAATTCGTTTGAAGTGCCGATTTAAATGGCTTTGATCTGACATCCCAACACTCAATGCGACATCAGCAATGGGAGTACCTTTGGATAAAAATTGTTTTGCTTTTTCGACACGAATCTGATTTAAATAAGCATAAGGCGCCATTCCAACTACTTTGCGAAACAGACGAATTAAGTAATAGCGGTTTAGATTTGTTAGTTTTACCAAGTCTTCAAGCGAAATGTTAGAACTAAAATTATCATAGAAATATTCTTTAATTAAATTAACAACACGTTGTTCTTTACCAAGTTTATCTAATCTAATATTAATATCAGCATAATGAATAAGAATTGCTGATACAACTTCTACCAACATTGATTGTCGTTCTAGCTGGTTTTGAGACTGCTCAAGGACTGCGTGCAGGTCATAAATGTTTTTAGCCAAAACTTCATTTTTTATAAAAGCTTCTTTAAAATAAGGAAATTCACACACCTGAATTTCTTTAGCCAGTTGTTTTATTATATTTACGCTCGGATAAAGCATTCGATAAGTCAGTGGCAGATTATTAGCAGAATAACCTGTGTGAGCTTCATCTGGATTCATTAAAATAATACTTCCAGGAGGCGCCAAATATGTAGAACCTTGATAATAATTACCTCCTACCCCAGCCTCAATAATACCTATTGAATACTCTGGATGAGAGTGGCGAGCATAAGTGTAATGGATAGCATTTGCCCGAAACAACTCCAAATTATCAAACTCTGGAACTAAGCATAATTTTGTATTGCCATAAGTTAAAGACATAAAAGCAATAGTACGTTTTAATACAAAAGTCAGCTTTTACCAGATTTTAGCAGCATAGATGTTAATACCGCACGATAAAAAACTCATCCGTTACATCCGTTGCCAACTCTACCCTTAAGCAGAAGACTCTCAACACATCTACCGTTAGAGCAGTTAATTTTACCAAATTGATAAATTAATTTTATATTGTTCAATTTAACCCTTTCATAAAGAAGAGAAATAACTATATTCACCTGTAATTATTTCTTTTCCCTTAGACTTCATATTAGCTAATCTAAATTATTACAAAATGTAACTAGCGATACATTCTATCTAAAAATTTATCACATATGATAAATTTACGTCAAAGAGCTTATCCTCAAGATATACCCGCAGTATAGGACATACGGCTCTTGAGGTCGGGTAAATACTACCATAAGATATTGTTGATTTTATAACAGCATGGCTAAACTTGAGATATGGCAGAACTATAAGATATATCAGTAATAAATAATCAAACTAATGACATTTGTGAAGTTTTTTTGTTATTTTGTATTGAGCGGGACAGTTCATGTCCTAAAGCTCAGATTAAATTACTGTTAATTCACAAATTTCAAACGAATTCCATATATTTAGTTTGCTTTGCATCGGCACCTATATTGCTTGCTCTTAACCAAACTAATATTGAGAATAACTAAAGTTAAAATGCGTGGATTGAATAACCGCCAACCCAGACCAGGAGAAAGTCGCTACTATGATTACAACTAACAAAACCCACATTATCGTTCCTGCTTTTGTCGAAGGTGTTACAGAAGCAAAGCAATCGATTAAAAAAGAATTATTTGCGATAAAGAAAATTGATTTGTTACAACCACTGCGTAACAAGCTTGATTCATTAGAAATTGAAAACCGTAAACTGGCGAAACTAATCGCTAAACTAATTCCCGCACAATGTCCATTCGAGCGTGACATCACCCTTTTTGGTCGTAAAATAGCTCATATTCCCCCAATGTGCAAGTTGAATCCTTTGTACGACCAGTTCGTAGGTTTGCGCTTCCGTGCTTTATGCTATCTAGTAGACAAGTGTGGAGAAGATATTCAAGCATACTGCTAAAATTCAATTAAAGCTTTGTAGCGTGCATAATCGTGATAGAGATACCCAAAAGCAATAGTCACGAGGATGCTGATATAAAATGTTGTTACATTTAAGTACATGGCAAGAAGTTGAAGCTTATTTACAGCAGTCGCAAGGCATTATCTTACCCATAGGTTCTACCGAACAACATGGACCGACAGGATTAATTGGTACCGATGCAATATGTGCTGAAGCCGTATCTAAGGGTGTCGGTGAAGCAACGCACGCAATAGTGGCGCCTACAATAAATGTAGGAATGGCACTACATCACACTGCTTTTCCAGGTACAATTAGCCTGCGTCCAAGTACAATCATTCAAGTCATACGTGACTATGTAACTTGCTTGACAAAAGCTGGTTTTCGTAAGTTTTATTTTATTAATGGGCATGGTGGCAACATCGCCACACTTAAAGCGGCATTTTCAGAGACTTACGTCTATCTAGAAGAACTACAAATACCCGATGCAAGTCTAGTTCAGTGCCAAGTTGCAAACTGGTTTATGTGTCGCGAGGTATTGAAATTAGCGCACGAATTATACGGGGATCAAGAAGGTTCTCATGCAACCCCCAGCGAAGTTGCACTCACACAATATATTTACCCAGAAGCAATAAAAGCGGCGCCTTTATCTGAAGAAGTAGGTAAAGGGCACAAAATTTACGGTGCCACAGATTTTCGGCACCGTTACCCCGATGGACGCATGGGTTCCAACCCTGCTCTCGCAACACCCGAACACGGTCAGCAGTTTTACGAAGCTGCTGTCAAAGAACTTAGCAACAGCTACTTAGAATTTATAGGGAGTGCTGAGTAGAAAGTGCTGAGTGCTGTGTAACTCTTTACTACTCAGCACTCAGCACTCAGCACTCAGCACTCAGCACTTTTAACTTCTGGCAATGCCTTCATTACGTGCCGCGCGCTGAACTGCTGCTGCAACGGCGCCTGCTACACGTTCGTCAAAAACAGATGGTACTATATGTTCTTTACTCAAGTCTTTGGGGTTGACTAAAGAAGCTATAGCGTTTGCTGCTTCTAAATACATTGATGTAGTTATTGATTTTGCGCGACAATCTAAGGCGCCACGAAATACTCCTGGGAATGCCAAAACGTTATTAATTTGGTTCGGGTAGTCGCTGCGTCCTGTTGCCATTACCGCTACATCTGAACTCACTAATTCAGGCTGAATTTCAGGGATGGGGTTTGCCATTGCAAATACAATTGAGTATGAAGCCATTGAACGTACCATTTCTGGAGTTAAAACACCGGGTGCGCTGACTCCTATAAATACATCTGCTCCTTGAATGGCGCCTGCAAGTGTTCCTTGTCCTTTGACAGCAAATTCAAGTTTTTCATCGTTCAAGTCAGTGCGACTTGTCGAAAGTATTCCTTTAGAGTCACACATTAATATAGTTTCGGCACCTGCTTTTTTGAGTAAGCGGGCAATTGCTACACCTGCGGCGCCTGCACCATTTATAACAATGCGAATTTTTTCCATCGGCTTTTGCACTAATTTTAAAGCATTAAATAGTGCAGCTAAAGTCACAATTGCTGTACCGTGCTGGTCATCGTGAAAAACCGGAATATCTAATTCTTCGCGTAACCTTTGCTCAATTTCAAAACAACGGGGAGCAGCAATATCTTCTAAATTTACACCTCCAAAAACTGGGGCTAAATTTTTAACTGTACGGACAATTTCATCAGTATCCTGTGTTGCTAGGCAGATGGGGAAAGCATCAATACCAGCAAATTCTTTAAAGAGCATCGCTTTACCTTCCATTACGGGTAAAGATGCTTCTGCACCTAAATTACCTAAACCTAAAACGGCACTTCCATCTGTAACAATGGCAACAGTATTTCGTTTAATGGTAAAGTTGTAAACATCATCGGGATTTTCAGCGATAGCACGGCAAACTCTTCCGACTCCAGGAGTATAAGCCATTGCTAAATCGGATACGCTTTTAAGCTGAATTCGGCTGGTAATGCTAATTTTGCCACCGCGATGTAAATTAAACGTGCGGTCATACACGTCAAGAACTTTAATGTCGGGCAAAGCTTTTACCGCTTGTACTATAGTTTCTGCGTGTTCGGTAGAAGCTGCATCAACGGTAATATCACGAGTCGTGACGCTGCGCGTTTGCTCAATTAAATCAATTTGCCCAAAATTACCACCGCTTGTAGCAATTGCTTTTGTAACGGTAGCAAGCATTCCCACGCGGTTGGGAATTTCTAGCCGAATCGTTAAACTAAAACTCGAATTAGGTGTGAGGTCTGCCATGCTCTCTGTTAGATTTTAATATTCAATATTAGAATGGTGAAGGTAACATTTTCTAGCAATGCTTCAAAAACATAGGCTTAATGGTTCCGAAAAAACTTTCACTCGATAAAAATCTGTGTAACAATCGAAATCGAACGTAGGATTGACAACTGCGAGCAAAACGTCTCCGATGCAAGGGTTTATTCGATGTTGGAAACAAAGCTCCGAGGACGCTACCAAATTATCCGGGACTTAGGTAAAGGAGGATTTAGCGAGACTTATCTGGCTCTTGATATGGATTTACCTGGGAATCCTCACTGTGTTGTCAAGCTGCTAAAGCCTATATTTACAGATTCTGAGTCTTTAGAAATAGCCGCGCGTTTATTTGAGCGTGAAGCTCAAGTATTATATAGAGTTGGTACTCACGACCAAATTCCGCGACTTTTGGCGCATTTCGAGGAAAATCAAGAATTTTACCTCGTTCAAGAGTATATTCCCGGAACCCTCCTTAGTAAAGAATTAGCCAAAGGGCAAAAATGGAACGAGGAGCAAGCTATTAATTTTTTAAAAGATTTGTTACAGATATTGGAATTTGTTCATACAGAGCAAGTTATTCACCGTGATGTTAAGCCAGCAAATCTAATTCGACGCGCATCTGATAATAGAATCACTTTAATTGACTTCGGCGCCGTCAAAGAAATTACAGCAGTAATGGAAACAAGTCAGGGTATTACAGTAATTGGCACCCCTGGTTACACACCTGTTGAGCAGCGTGATGGTAATCCAAAGTTTAATAGTGATATTTATGCTGTGGGAATGACTTGTATTCAGGGATTAACAGGTATAAATCCTGATACGCTACAAAAAAAACCCGAAGTTGTCTGGAATAAGCGGGACGTTAACCCTCAACTAGCTGCAATTATAGACAAAATGATTTGCCGTGACCATCGGCGCCGCTACCAGTCAGTTCCAGAAGTTTTACAAGCACTGTCAAAGCTCGAACAACCCACACTATTAGAGTCGCTATGGAACACTAAGAAAAAAGTCGCATCAGTATCTGTGATTACTATATTAATAATTTCAGTAGCTGTTTTACCAGTGACGCATAAAGTAATACAGCAATTAATTACTGCTCCACTGTTATTGTTTCCTGTAAATTTTTCTGTTTACGAAAATTTAAATTACGCAATCAAAATTAAATATCCTCAAAATTGGGTCAAAAACGAAGTTGAAGATAAAACCACAGGTGAACTAGCTCGGTTTTCCCCTTATGACAGAAATAATTCAGATACAGGCGCCGAGGTAATATTTGAAGTACAGCCTTTGAAACGACCGCTTGTATTATCAGAATATACAAATTTAAAAGTAAACGAAATAATCCAGTTTTTCCCTGAAGCAAAAATACACGAATCACGCTCTATCACGTTACCAAATATACCACTGCCAACTCATGAAGTAGTGTATTCTGGCAAAGATAATAAAATAGGTATTAAAAGAAAAGCTGTTTGGACTGTTAAAGATAATACTGCGTATATAATTACTTATTCAGCAAACGAAAGTGAATACAATAAATATCTAAGTATTGCTCAGACAATGATTGATTCATTAGAACTGTTATAATTACCGATTACGCCAAACAGCATGACTACGCGCGCTTAAAAAAGTATTGATGGGAATAGCAAATCTTAAAATTTCCAAACGCTTGCCTTGTTTTTCAATTTCTCTGGCGATACCGTTAATACCTATCAAATTTCCTTGCTCATCTAATACAGCACCCCCGCTCATTCCGGGTACAGCTCGGTTATCGTACACTAAAGTATAACCCTTTTCACCAGTTTCCAGGCGACTGCGAATATTACCTTGAGTAAATTGGTAATTACGTTCTTCTGTAACGCCAGGTATACTTGAAGCCCACCCAGCTACATAAACAGGCATTCCTTCGTATGCGTTGTCAGAATTTCCTACACTGGCGACGTTATAATTTTGTACGCTGCTAAATTCTAATATTGCTAAATCTAACCCTAATAATTCTCTAATACGCTTTACCGAATAACGGGCGCCGTCATATGTTTTAATTTCATAATTACCATCATCCGCAATTACGTGCTGATTAGTCAGAACGTAATAAGTATTTCCTTTACGCTCAATAACTACTCCAGAACCGACGCCCGAACCACCAATAACAACCGTAAACCCTTTAGCGATAGCATTAATTTGTAACGGTGACAACGCAAAAGCCACTTGCGGTTGAATTACAACAACCGCAGCACCGAACAGCAATGCTGGGAGATTATCTATAAATTTCATACATATCGCCGATTTTTGAAATCGGGAAGTCAATTTAAGGAAACAACAACTTGAGATAATTTTCTAATGGTATTCCCCAGCTATATTGTTGCATTTGTTTTTGCTCTAGCAGCGCTGGTTCAGTTCCATCTTGATATACATAAGGATTACCCCAAAGTGGTTCAGCGTGCATACCGTTAATTGCAATAACCTCACCTGCATTATTTAATACAGGCCCACCACTCATACCTTTTTGGATATCGTTAGTATAAGCAATTTGATACCCACCTTCTAATGCTTTATTTAAAACAAGCGAAACTCGACCACTTTTGATTACAAATCCCCTATCTCTCGGAGCTTGTGTATCTCCTGGAAACCCCGCTGCGTAAACTTTGTTACCTTTCTTCAGCTTTGACGTTGAACCGAGCGAAGCTAAAGGGTAACGTTGATCAACGCATTGAAATTGCAATAAAGCTAAATCAGCTTTTTGTAGAGATGTTGAATGTGGAGATACTACATTTAACTTCTCTACTGGTGTTGCTGAATATAATCGACCATTGTTAGTTTGAATTTGATAAGGTGGTTTACCTGCCCGAAGAACGTGAGCATTTGTTACCACAGTATAAACTTGTCCCTGATTTTTAATTAATATCCCCGACCCCAAAAAATCACCTGCCAAAATTTTAACTGTGATTGACGAGGCAATGTGTTGGAGTTGCGGCTGTGATTTTATAGATGGTTGCTCAAGCGCAACCATATAGTGCCGCACTTTGGGCATCGGCAATAATGATAAACCGCTCAAACTGGCAATAATGATAATAAAAAGTTGGCGCCAATTCATCGATTAAACTTAAAACTCATCAACTACTAGTAATTACTCTTGATTCGTAACACTACCAACTTGCTCAGACTCACTCTTATCATCAATGATTTTCTGAATATCAAAGTAATCAGCATCATCGATAGTCAAATAATCTAAGCTCTTATTACCCTCATTAAGTAATATGGCGCCATCACTGCTACTTCCAGCACGATTATCGAGTAGTTTTTGCATTACTTGGCGAGGGTTTGCATTACTTTTAAGAGTTACTAACACCCCACTTGGTAAACAAGGGCCTCCCTTATAACTGGCAACACACAATACAGGTTGCCCATTAAACTTGCCAGCACGTAAAAAGTTAAGCGTACCATTACTAAAAAACCTTTGGAAACGTGCGGATATATCCTCACAACGTCGTACCGGAGTCCAAGGAGCAGGAAAAGCTGAGTCAACCCAGCGAATCATTGGTTTATTACCCCGTGGTGTACGAACTAGGGTAGCTGGTACACCTCTACTAACCCCGCAATAAAACTTATTAATTTGGGCATTGCTAGGTTCGCTGAGGGTACTGGTTACAGCGAGCGCAATTGCTGTTACACTCAGAATTTGAAAACATGCACCGAGCTTCATCATATCGAATTAAGCCATTTACAAAATGAACCTTTCAGATTTACTAGTAGCCGTTTGAGGCGCCCGTAATCTAAAAAGAATACCGATAACCTGATTTTTGCGTTATGCGCGCGTTCTCGCTCCACAAAATACTCAATTCAACTTAAGTTTATCGGATTCTCCACAAATTACAATACGATTTCCAAATTAAAATTATGCAAAACTTGTAATAGTTAAGTAGCAATAAATTTTTTGGGCGTAAATCACATTACAAAACACCAATACTTTCGCGTATATTACATGTTTAATTTATTACTTGCCATTGACTATGATAAGAAAATACCAGCCTCAAGACCGAGAAGCAATAATAAAAATGATTGATTCAATCTATCGTGAGTATGGTGACAAAATCTATTTAGAAGGCGCCGATAGTGATTTACTAGATATAGAAGCTAACTATTTACAAGATGGAGAATTTTGGGTAGAACAAAACGACACAGGACATATAATTGCTTGCATAGCTATAAAACGCTCTATAAATAGTTTATTAGAACCTATAGCATCATTAAAACGATTTTATATACTCCCAGAATATCGCGGCTCAGGAATCGCACAGAAAATGCACAACACAGTTATCGAATGGTGCAAGCAAAATAATATTAATCAAATATACCTTTGGTCAGACACAAGATTTACACGCGCGCATTCCTTTTATAACAAGCACGGTTATAAACAACAAGGCATTCGTGACATGAACGACGGCGCCATGCCTTACCAAGAATACTATTTTGTAAAAACCCTGTAAAATAATACCATACTCAATTACTAAAAATTGTAGTATAGTCATCTTGTGGAACGGGCATCCCTGCCCGTTAATATTAATGGGCGGGCAAGGATGCCCATCCCACAAGAAAATTTTTCATAGATTATAGATGAAGTGATTTCAAATTGTTGAAATTCAACGTATAGGCGAAAAGAGAGTTTGAACTTTGGCTTTTTGATTAGCTAAGAGAAAATTTTTAAGTGCAGCTTTTACAGTAGCGGGTTTACCATTTACAATCGAACATATTATCTATGATTGCTTTAAAGGCGCCTTTAATAAGTGAAGATTTATACTTAATAACATGAGGTATTCTCGCAAGCGAATAATAAGACGTGTAAGGAAAAATAGTCTCTCCGTCATCTTCATAAACTTTAATTAATAAGTGCCATTCTATACTTACTTAAATCTTTTGGATTAATATCAAAACTCCGTTGTAACCACAGACGCAAATCTTGGTCATTCATAAAATTTATTTATTCATATAATAATTTACATCAAGTCTGAATAATTATTTAACAAATACTCTTTCTATCCGATAAGGCAGATGACGTAGATGTAATAATTACAATAACTACATTAGGCTTTGGTATATGTGGCAGAAACGTTGGATAGAAAATTAGTAATTTCAGCTATGATTGGATGCTGCCGTAATTGGCTTAATTCCGCAGCATTCATATTATCAAATATTGTTTGGATGTATTGCGACTTATCACCTAAAAATCTTGTTAAAAATCGCTTTGGATGACAGCAAGCAAACTCCCACTCCAAATCAGTAAAATGTTGTCCAATTATTTTTTCAATCAAATCACGATTTTGTAATAAAACAACTTCAATTTCTGGAACAGCCATAACAATTTTGTATGGAACACCTGGAGAAGATTGACGCATTAAAAAATTTATATCATTGTCTCTGTGGTAAAAATTTCTGTTGGTTTGTGGTGTCTCGTCTGTGCATTCACTCAGGCGAGACACCGGGAGTTACGCGCCTACTGCTTCTTTCGCTGCGTATAGAACTTCTGCGTTAATGTTGCCAATACCGCGTTCGCGCGCGAATTTCTCTGTGTTACGTTTAACTTTGCCGCGTACAAAACCAGGTATTTTGTTGAGTTCTGCTAAACCGTCTTTTGTCCAGTTTAAGTCAGATTCGGCGGAGATTCCTTTGGTGATAACTTCTTTAGTGTCGTGTCCACCAAATATTTCTAATAGGTGGTCTTCCATTCCTAGAGTGAAGGAGTTGTATACTAAGTCGGCTACTTGGTTTGTTCCTTCGTATCCCATGAATGGTTTGTAACCTATGGGGAAGTTTTGTATATGGATAGGCGCCGCTATTACACCACAAGGAATATCTAACCGTTTACCAACGTGACGTTCCATTTGGGTACCGAAAATAGCTGAAGGTTCAACGCGCGCTATGGCATCTCCAATGGCGCCGTGGTCTTCGGTTATTATTACTTCATCGCAATACTCACTAACTTGTTCACGGAACCAGTCAGCATCATATTTACAATAAGTACCTGCCCAAACAACGTGAATTCCCATTTCCCGCGATAAAATCTTGGTCATTGCTGCTGCGTGGGTAGAGTCACCAAACACTACAGCTTTTTTACCAGTTAAGTTTTGGCAGTCGATGGAACGTGAGAACCATGCAGCTTGCGATACATACAATGTTTGATTATTAATAAACTCTTCATAATCAACATTGGCGCCACTCGCGTTGATAACTTGCTGAATTTTTCGGATACAACGCGCTGTTTCTACTACACCCATCGGCGTAATATCTACACATGGTGTTCCAAATTGTTCTTCGAGATACTTCGCTGTTGCTAAACCGAGTTCGCGGTATGGACACAAGTTAAACCATGCACGCGGTAAATTCTTTAATTCGTGAACCGAGGCGCCTTCTGGTATTACAGCATTAACTTCGATACCTAAGTCAGCCATTAACCGCTTTAACTCGGTACAGTCGTGCTGGTTATGAAACCCTAAAGTGGAAATACCAATGATGTTAACTGAGGGTTTTTCGGTTTTACCTTCTGGTAACTCACCTTTTTTACGTGCTTTCTCAATGTAAAACTGGACGATTTGTTGTAATGTTCGGTCTGCTGCTTGTAACTCGTTGACGCGGTAGTGGTTAACGTCTGCTAGCATCACGTCACCTTTGGCATCGAGTTGCGCGCGTTCTACAAAGTTTTGTAAATCTTCTTGCAAAATGCTCGATGTACAGGTAGGAGTCAAAATAATTAAGTCGGGGTGTTCTTCTTGGTCTTTACGGGTGATGTTATCTACTACCTTTTCTTGTGAACCGCGTGCTAATACATGACGGTCTACAACACTCGCTGTAACTGGGGTAAAATTTCGCTCTCTCTCTAGCATCGAGCGCATCACGTTAAAATAATCATCCCCTAAAGGAGCGTGCATTATTGCGTGAACGTTTTTAAAAGAACTGGCTATTCGTAGCGTACCAATATGAGCAGGGCCTGCGTACATCCAATAAGCCAACTTCATATATGTTCTCCCTTAGCATTTCTTTTTTATTAACGTTTTTGATTGTCGCAAAACTTTTGGCGCCTTTATGCCTTAGAGAAATGAAAGTTATTATTTGCCAGTAGTTGTCCGAAATGCTTGTATAACTGCGTGTAGCTGTTTTTAGAATTTAACCACGTTATAAATACGTATATAAATCAATGTCCCTCAATTCTAAATTCGCCGTTGCTACACTGTGTTTACTTCTTGGTTCCAGCATTTCAGGGTTTACAGCCAACGCGACACTACCTCAGCAAAAACAGCCTGTTGTTACTGCTCAAGTTAATAAAGTAAAAAATAATACTATTATTCCTGGTAAACAAGTAGGCGCCATTAATAGAAAAACGAAGCGTGCGGATTTGGTAAAGCTATTCGGCGCCTCTAAACTTAAAGATGAACAAACATTATTTTTTGGTGGGGAAGCAGAGTTTCCCGGTACGGTAATCAATTTGGGTAAAGATAGAGGGTTAACTGTTCTTTGGAAAGATAAAACCCGTACCCAAGTTAGAGGTGTGATGGTATATGACCCACAATGGAAGACTCGTGAAGGTATTGGAGTGGGAACGACGGTGAGTGAGTTGCAGCAAAAGATAGGCAAATTTAAAATGAGTGGCTTAGGTTGGGACTACGGTGGTATTCCACAGCTTGAGGGAACTAAAATAGCGAATTATCAGGCTAGGCTTGTTTTGCGGATGAGCGTAGATGAAAAGCTTGCTCAAAAGTATGAAAAGGAGTCGTTAGCAATTTCAGGTGACGGTGTTACATTGTCTTCGAGTAATCCTAGTTTGAAGCGTTTGGGTGTTAATGTTAGGCAAATGATTGTGTTTTTTGATTAATTTTGCGTTTATCCCCCCTAACCCCCCTTAATAAGGGGGGACAAGAGTGCTTTAAAACCCCCCTTATCAAGGGGGGCAGGGGGGATTTATTCTTTTTATGTGCGGTAGGCGACGCGCAGGCTTTGTATCAAGATAATTAATGATGCAACTGCCATGAAGGCGCCCCAAACCCAGTATGGTAACAGTAATTGTTGTTGAATTTGGGCGGTATCAGAAAGTCCTAATGGTCCGGCTGTATAACTAAATAAATAATCTAATTGGTGATAAGTACTTATACAGGCTTGGACTCCCAGAAATTGCACGGCAAAACCTTGTACCCAACGGCTAGCTTTGAGTCCAACTGCCAGAATTGTTACACCAAGTAAGGGTATTAATATAAATCCAAAGGGTGAACGTACCCATATTAAGGTTGATATTAATAAACTTATTCCTAATATTTTTAAACTTAATGATGCTGTTTTAAAGCTGCGTGATGCGATAATTAAAGCGGCGCCTGCTATTGGTGGTCCCATTGGTCCTGCGGCAGCAACTAGTGCGCGACGTATAGGATCCCAAGATGAAGGAAATGAAAATGTAGCAACCCCAGAACCGTTAGAGAATATTTGTAACTGCTCAAAATTTCCTCCGAGTAGCGCTGCTGTTAAACCATGCGCCATTTCGTGAAACCAAGTTGCCAAAATAGTAAACGGATAAAGAATATAGTCACCACCAGGAATTTGCCATAGCACCGCTGTTGCAATGGCTGCTGCTATCAACCATTTAAGCCCCATGCGGTCTATAACCGCTGGGGCTTCTTTTGCGAGCAAAGGTTCGTTATATTTCCACTGTTCGCTCATACTACATCCACTTATACACTTGACTCTATCGTAACTAGACTGAACTGGGTTTGTGGGATGTTGCCCAAATATCTAGTTCGCTTGGCGCCAATGTATTTGTTTCCAAATGAATCTGAATTTGCGGGCCAGAGCGTGCTAAACGAAAAATAACTCCATCGCTAACTCCGGATTGCAAAATTTTCTCGCCATTTATATATGTTCCATTTGCTCCCAGACTTACGATTTCCCAACCGGGAGTTACACGTCGTACTTCTACGTGGTGGCGAGAAACCACGGCACTATAAAGAACAACATGATTATCGCTTGCTCGTCCAATACGGATTGTAGATTCGCCCTCAAAAGTCCAACTTTGAGGTGGAAGAGATTCTAGTGGGTGTATGAGGGTAAGTGTAATCACGCGCCGAATTGGTATTAAATTTCTACCGTTTGAAACAGAAATGTTACCAAATCACCCTTGCCTAAACCAATGCGGTCGCCTGGTCGAAGCCTGTGTCTATTGCCGGGTAGCAATGGTAAGTTATTAATGTAAGTGCCGTTTGAACTACCTACATCTTCTATATAGTATGCGTCAGCTTCGACGCGAATATCGGCGTGAATCCGCGAGACAATTTCCGAGTTCGAGAAACCCGATACATCGATATCTGGCGGGATACGGTCATTCGGTTTACCAATATGAATTACCGGAATATTTTGCGGTAGTTCTATGGTTTGTTCCGACTGCACGTGAACAAGCCGTGAGGTTATTTGCTGTAGCTGGGTTCTAGCTGGCGATGGTGCAGGCGCCGGAGTCTCTGGTTCCGGTTGCGTGACAGGTTCTGGAATAAATGCAACAGGTTCTGGAATGGATGCAACAGGCTCTGGTTCCGGTGGTGCAACAGGCTCTGGTTCCGGCACTATAGTTGGAGGTGGTACAACAATTGGTGGCGAAGTTGCAATTGGCGGAGCAGTAACCGTAGGTGCAGGAAAATTTGCAGGAGCAGGTGTGTATGCTGGTCTTTCATTCACGACGACAGCTGTCGGTGGAAGAGGTTCTGGGTCTGGAACTAAAAGCGGAGCAGGAGGCGCCGTCACCACAATTGGTTGTGGTACTACTGTTTCAGGTGGTGGAACTTCTTGTGGCACTTCTACAGGTGTTTCAAAGGCAACTGTAGGTGGTGCTACCGTGGGATAAGGAGTACCAACAGCAGCAGCCCGCAAATTAAAGCCGCACTGACCGCAGAACGATGCATCTGCCTGCACGGTTGCCCCACAGCTTGGACAGCTAACTGTAGCTGGTAATGGGGTGTAGCAAGCTTCACACTGAACGGCACCGTCTGGGTTAGGGTGATTACAGTTAGGGCAGACGATCATGGAGATAAGCCTTTGTTCTAGGTCATCTAATGGTTATTGTAAAAAGCAAAGAATTTGCTCTCACTTTTAATTATTTACTTTGGCGCAAGACAAGTTAGTTGCTAGCAGCACAAAAGAATAAGCGTGTTTCAGTTTTGGGTTTTTAGATATACTGAAAGTATACCCATACCTTTATCTGCCATATTATCTGTTATACAGACTTCTCTGCTAACTCGTCACCCGCAGCCGCATCTAACAGCCACAAAAGCTCTCCTTGCGGTTTAATCAAGCGAGATGGGTAAGTAAAGTTGTCAGCAGCAGATGCAAACACTTGCGCTAAAGATGGTTTTTTATTAGCACCAGCCACTACAAACATAACGCACCGAGCCGCGTTAATAAATGGGTATGTGAAAGTTATGCGCTGACTATCTCCTTTATTACCAACGGTAACAAGCTTATCGGTGACTTTTAAAGCATCGGTATGAGGAAACAATGAAGCCGTATGAGCATCGTCACCCATACCAAGTAAAATCACATCCAATGCTGGAAATTCACCACTCTTAACTTTAAAGAATTCTTGAAGTTCTTTTTCGTGTTTTGCTGCTGATACTGCTGGGTTGCCATCAAGAGTTGGTATTGCGTGAATATTTTGTGGGGGAATATTAACTTTGTTCAACCACGCTTGACGTGCCATCAGTTCATTACTATCTGGATGGTTAGGTGGAACGTAACGTTCATCACCCCAAAACACATGTATTTTCTCCCAAGGTAAATTTTGGGCAGCAATCGCCTCATACAATGGTTTAGGTGTACTACCTCCCGATAAAGCAATTGTGAACTGACCGCGTGCTTCGATAGCTTCAGAGAGCTTCGACAAGATTATAGACAGCGAGCGTTCAATTAGTGCAGGCAAATCAGGCAAAACTTCTACTTTCCGATTCATGTCATCACCACGTTGCTGACTTATCAGCAATTACAATAGCGAAAATATTCGCTTTCCTTTGTGATCACTTATATTTAATTAACGAGAATTGTATCCCGCTGTGCTGTTAATAGCTGTGTAATGCCCTTTTCGGCAAAATCCATTAACTGATTTAGCTGAGTTCGGCTAAAACTTCCTTCTTCAGCAGTTCCCTGAACTTCGATAATTCCAAGATTTTGATTCATCACCACATTAAAGTCTACTGTTGCCGCTACATCTTCAACGTAGTTCAAATCTAAAAAAGGTTCGCCTTCTAACAATCCCACTGATACTGCCGCGACTTGTCCTACTAACGCAGAGCGTTCTAACACACCTTGTTGCAGTAATTTATTCAAGGCGCCAGCAACAGCTATAAAACCACCAGTTATGGCTGTTGTTCGCGTTCCTGCATCAGCTTGTAAAACATCAGCATCAACAGTTATCGTCCGTTCGCCCAAAGCCTCAAAATCAATTGTCGCACGTAGCGAACGACCAATCAATCTTTGAATCTCTTGTGTCCGTCCCGATAACTTTAAAAATTCGCGTTCATGTCGCTGTTGCGTAGCCGATGGTAGCATTCGGTACTCAGCAGTCAGCCAGCCTTTACCCGTTCCTTCAAGAAACCTAGGAACACCATTACTTATACTTGCCGTGCATAGAACCTTGGTTTCGCCGCAAGATGCAAGTACAGAACCAGCAGCATAGCGAGTAAAGTTTTGCTGAAAGCTGACTTTCCGCAGTTCGTAGGGTTGCCGACCATCGGGACGCTGCCACATATGTAAATTGCCTCAAATTGATAATAAAAGAGGATACATTCCCTTTATGCAATACTGTTAAATTAATCTAATTGATTTTATATAACTGAGGTAACACCACATCAACCAATAAGTGAAATTATATCTTCAAGGACTTTATTGGGTGGCTGGTCGCCATTAACCGTAATTAAACGGCGCCTGCGGTCGTAATACTCCAAAATTGGAATAGTCCGGTCATAGAACAACTCAACGCGACGTTGAACAATCTCTGGATGGTCGTCGGGTAAAGAACGTCCCAAAGAACGACTTACCATTACAGCTTCAGAAACTTGTAAGTATACAGCAAACGACAGCTTTTGTCCTAATTCATCGAGTAAAAAATCTAACTCCTCAGCTTGGAAAGCAGTACGAGGATAACCTTCTAATATCCACCCACGTTCGACATCTATATTTTTAAGACGTACACGAACAAACTCAATCATCAATTCGTCAGGGACAAGCTCACCAAGCTTTATATAAGGCATTGCAAGACAACCTAACTTTGATGAACTTGCTACAGCTTCACGTAAAACCTCACCCGTGGAAATCAGAGAAATATCAAAGTGCATACAAAGACTTTGAGCTTGCGTACTCTTCCCTGAACCTGAACCTCCTAAAATCACTAGTCTCACGACAAAACACTCCTAATGTAGTCAAAAATAAAACTGTCTAAATTTGTTGTGCCCAAACAAACGGCAAATGTAACATAGATAGAACTGCTCCCAAGGCTTTGATTTTTGAATCAATTTCTGTATCGTGAATGCTGGTTCTCATTTTTACGACATCTAATGTGAGTAAGCGTGTAAATATAAATTTTAATTCCACTTGACTTAAAGGCAAACCAAATGATTGACTAGGAATGCCACTTACTTACCCACACTAAATTAAAAAAATCCTGGTCATAGAGAAAAAAAAATTCAAATTCAACATCCGCAAATTCTCTCAAAATCATTGTTCTTTTTTAAACATTAAATTATGGTTGTTCAGTTAGAAACCCCAAGCACAAATCAGACTCTAAGATTACCATATACAGTTGAGGGTTTAATACAAGTTTTTACTACATCGCATCGTAACTTTTTTACCACAGTTATGGCAGAAGCACTTAGATTAGCCGGTCAAGGAACTTCTGTACTAGTAGTGCAATTTCTTAAAGGTGGTATTCATCAAGGGTGTTCTAAACCAGTAAAGCTAGGGCAAAAACTAGATTGGATTCGCTGTGATTTACCGCGATGTATTGATACACCCCATCTTGAAGACAGCGAAAACGAATCGCTACAGGAATTGTGGCAACATACACAAAAAGTAGTATCTTCTCTTAAGTATTCTCTCGTTGTACTAGATGAGTTAAGCTTGGCAATAAATCTTGGCTTAATACCTGAAGCTGATGTCTTAACCTTTTTAGCAAGGCGCCCTCCCAACATAGATATCATTCTCACAGGTCCAGAAATGCCTAAATCCATTTTGGACATAGCAGACCAGATAACAGAAATTCGCTGTAGTCACAGACCGTAAGGTATTTTATAAATCCGCTCCCCCATTAACACCGTGATTAAAAACGACATTTGGATTCAACAAATGGCTCAACAGGGAATGATATCTCCCTTTGAACCAAGCTTAATTCGCCAGTTAAAAAACGATGATGCATCATCACCACGTCACGTTATTAGCTACGGACTATCTTCTTACGGTTACGATATCCGCTTATCTCCTGTAGAGTTCCGCATTTTCCGTCATATTCCGGGTACCGTAATAGACCCCAAAAACTTTAACCCACAAAACTTAGAATCTACCCAACTTCATACAGATGAAACAGGAACTTACTTTATACTTCCTGCTCACTCATACGGTTTAGGCGTAGCCCTAGAAAAATTACAAGTTCCAGATTACATCACAGTAATTTGTATCGGTAAATCTACTTATGCACGCTGTGGAATTATTGCCAACTTAACACCAGCAGAAGCTGCTTGGCGTGGTCATCTAACTTTGGAATTTTCCAACTCTTCAAGCGCTGATTGCCGTATCTACGCATCCGAAGGTGTAGTACAGCTATTATTTCTAGAAGGAGAACCTTGTGCAATTAGCTACGACACTCGACAAGGTAAATACCAAGACCAAGCCGAAAAAGTAACCTTAGCAAAAGTCTAATTGAGTGCTGAGTGCTGAGTGCTGAGTGCTGAGTGCTGAGTGGTCATTCCTAACTCCTAACTCCTAACTCCTAACTCCTAACTCCTAACTATACTCAGCACTCAGCACTTTCAACTCATAACTCTTCTTAAGGCGCCAATCTTCCTTTACCAAGACGAGTAGACTTATACCATGTTGCAATTGCAGGCGCCCATTCCTCAAGATGAGGAAACATCATTTCACACAACTTCTGAATTTCTAGCTGTGCGTCTTTTTTGTAACGCAAATCAAGAAAATGCAGAAGCGAGCGTAAATTAAAACTAACGACAAAGTGCTGCCGATAATCAAACGGAACCTTTCCACGCGCGTGTTCCTCAGACATTCCAGATTCAAAATCAGCTTTATATCGCTTTGCTGCTTCTAAACACCACTGTAAATCCGCTTCTCTCTTTTCAGGCGAGTAGTAATATTTTTTACCTTGCCGGTCGCTATAATATCCAACTGGACGTAAGTAAAAAACATCTTCAACTTCTTTCTTACCTTCGAGTACGTCAATAAATTGATTACCTGTATAGCGAAATGAGTTGTGGACGACTATACTGTTGGCAACAAAATTATGCCACGCACCCTCAACTTCCAAGTCATAAGTCATTTGTTCGCCTAAATACTCAACATTTTTTATTTTGACAGGATGCGTTTTTAAAGTTTTTTGTACAGATAACTCATTTAAAATTTGAGATTTTAACCAAGCTTTATCCTTGTAAAGAGCATTCTCGTATGTTATTACTCCATTACACATTACATAACACTGCTCAGTCATACGAATTACACGACCATCGTTATCAGTGACTAATCCAACGGAGTCCCCCATTGTTCTCCATCCTTCAGATGTAAATAAACGATGATTTACAGTGCAGTCTAAAGTCTTGCCATCTTCCAACGTAACTCGGTAAATATGCTGAATTCCGCTACACATAACATCTTTTATATGTCCAGCTTCAAAAAACCCTGTTTCTTCATTTAAAACGCGCAAGCGCATATTACGAATTCGCTGTTTACAGTCACGTCTATATTTACCTGGTTGCTCTCCATTCCTACCTTTAATCAGTCGATCTCGTATAGCTAGCTCTCCATTTGTCCAGAGTTCGTATAGTTCCCCAATCGTTTTCCTTAATTTCCGATTTGTTTGGTTATTGCAATCAACAAAAGTAATTTCTGTATTTGCTGCCAAACACTGAACATCAAATGATACACCTACTCTGTGAGTACGTGCCTGTTGCATAACACTGTGAGGAAAATAACCACAGTTAAAAACTATCTGGGGATGCTCCATTGGTCCAAAATGTCCTCTGTCACCAGCTAGCAAGCGTTTAATTATCAACTCTCCACAAGCTTCTTCGCTAGGAAATGTATCACGCTCGTCGTACACGAACGCTTCTGTGTAGTCTTGGTGCATTGCAGCATAAATGACCTGTTGGGGATTTGGGGTTTTGGCTAAAACCTCTACGCGGAATCGATCCATGAGCGGGACTTACGGTAAGTTTCTACTACTTTGGGCTGTGTAACCCAGAGAGTCATCATATAATGCAACGCTTCCAGATACATATTTAACAAAATTGCTTAACACTCTTTACATAAATTAATATTGCGTTTACAATTGTTTACAAATCCAGTAATAAATTTTTAGGAAAATCTCATGACATACAAAGGTGCTATCGTAGACGAACAGGGTAAAATGAATAATTTTGCACTTGAGCCAAAAGTATATGTAGATGAACAAGGCGACCGTACTGGTTTCACTCCTTATGCTGAGTTACTCAATGGTCGTTTAGCGATGATTGGTTTTATTTCGTTGATTGCGTTGGAAGTCTTTACTGGGCACGGTATTTTCGGTTTCTTGCAAAATCTATAAATGTTTTAGTATTCAATTAAGTAAAAATAGTCGTAGTAATTGTGATTCGACGATATTTAATAAACCCGCTCCTACATGTTGATGTGTTGGAGCGGGTTTATTATGGTTTTAGGCACTACACAAAAAGGGTTATATATGGCTTTGACAGCATCTACGATGGTAAATCTTGGCACACAGGCGCCTGAATTTTCACTACCAGATGTGGTATCAGGAAAAACTATCTCACTATCGAATTATGAAGGGAGGCCGTTGCTGGTAATGTTTATATGTCAACATTGTCCATTTGTGAAGCATATCAAAGGCGAACTGGCTCTTTTAGGCAAAGATTATTTAAATACTGATTTGGGTATTGTAGCGATTAGCGCTAATGATGCGGAAAAATATCCTGATGATGCACCTGAATCTTTAAAAGCAATGGCAATAGAATTAGATTTAAAATATTCTGTTTGTTACGATGAAAGTCAAGAAGTGGCAAAAGCTTATACGGCTGCGTGTACACCAGATTTCTTTTTATTTGACGCAGAACATAAATTAATTTACCGTGGACAATTAGACAATAGTCGTCCAAGTAATAATGAACCAGTAACAGGAAAAGACTTGCGCGCCGCTATAGACTCAGCGTTAAAAGGTACATATATCATCGGGGATCAAAAACCAAGCATAGGATGCAATATAAAATGGAAACCAGGTAACGAGCCAAATTACTTTGGTTAATGGGAAGAACGGAATAGTTAGTAGTACAGAATATATTGACTTAAATAATTCCTCACTCACAAAAAAACTACTAACCATTACGCTCTCTGACCTTATCCATTAGTACAAGCGTAGTTAAACGCTTGACATTAGTGCTTAATCTCCAAATTTAAAATATAAGTTCCTAATTGAACATTGAGCGACCATAATTCGTACTCAACTCGTAAATGTTCGGGTAACGGGTGTCCGTTAAGAATAAGGCTACGAGTGTAATTACGGAGACGAATTGGTTCATGAGGTTGAAATGATTCGCTGGGTAGCCAATACCTACTTACACCACACACACCCTGTTCCCAGAAGTGGCGGTAACTCAGCTGTGCATTTCCTTGCATTGTCATAGTGACGCGATAAGGCGATATTTCTAGCCATATAATTCTAGGACTACCAGGGGTAGGAATGTTACAGCTTGGATACATTTCCTCGTGCGTTCGGCGAACAGATTCACTATTTTTTTGGTGCGGCGCCGTCAAGAGTAGATGGAATCTATCGCTGTCTTTTTGATACAATGTTGCCGCAGTTTCGACGACAGACCACACGGGAAGGTCTGTAGAAATGAGCGACAGGCATACGGGCTTGCGTTGGTGTGTCAGCATGGGAGCGATACCGGCAATTAAGTTCCAATTAAGAAAAAAAACGAAACACGGACTAGTGGTCAATTCCTGATAAGAGCGAGCATCCTGATAAAATGGGCAATGCAAAACAACCGTAAAACTAGAGCAAAAATAAATTCAAGCGAGATAGAGCAGCCCGACCATAGAAAGCGGTAGGATAATGTTCGCAGTCACACGCCAGTTTATCCTAATGTCGCCTTCTGTTATAACCGTAGAAACAAAAGAAGACGTTTCGCTTTCTTTAGTTATTAACCAGATAAGTTCTGGTATCTCCTTACAGGGTCGCATACTCGTACCAGGTGATAAGTCTATCTCTCATCGTGCCCTAATGTTGGGTGCTTTGGCACAAGGAGAAACGAAAATTCAAGGTTTACTTCTCGGAGAAGACCCTCGCAGCACTGCGAGTTGCTTTCAAGCGATGGGGGCAAAAATTTCTCCGCTTAATAGTGAGATGGTAACAGTAACAGGTATTGGGCTTGGTAACTTGCTTGAACCCATTGATATTCTCAATGCTGGCAACTCAGGTACGACGTTACGATTGATGCTGGGCATTCTAGCTTCGCACCCAGATAGATTTTTTACTGTTACTGGAGATAGCTCACTACGTTCACGTCCCATGTCGCGCGTTGTTAAACCTTTGCAACAAATGGAGGCGCAAATTTGGGGGCGAAAAGATAATTCGCTTGCTCCCTTAGCTATACAAGGAAAGGTACTCAAACCAATTCACTATCATTCACCAATTGCCAGTGCCCAAGTCAAATCCTGCATTTTATTAGCTGGATTAATGACAGATGGCAAAACAACCGTTACTGAACCCGCAATCTCGCGTGACCACAGCGAACGGATGTTACGCGCGTTTGGCGCCGACTTAGAAGTTGACCCTGATTCTAAAAGTGTAACTGTCACAGGCGGAAAATCGCTACATGGTCAAAACGTAATTGTACCTGGTGATATTAGTTCAGCAGCTTTTTGGCTCGTTGCTGGAGCTATTGTTCCTAATTCCGAATTGGTAATTGAAAACGTCGGTGTAAATCCAACTCGTACAGGAGTATTAGAAGCATTAGAAATGATGGGCGCTGATATTGAGTTACAAAACCAACGCTCGTGTGCGGGGGAACCAGTAGCCGATTTGCGCGTGCGTACTAGTAAATTAAAGAGTTGCACTATCTCAGGAGATATAATTCCTCGATTGATTGACGAAATTCCAATTTTAGCAGTAGCTGCCGTATTTGCTGAAGGTACGACAGTAATAAAAGACGCGGAAGAATTGCGAGTAAAAGAAAGCGACCGTATCGCCGTAATGGTACAGCAATTAACTAAAATGGGCGCCAAAGTTACAGAACTTCCCGACGGTATGGAAATAACTGGTGGAACACCATTAACAGGGTCAGATGTAGATAGTCATACAGACCACCGCATCGCCATGAGTTTAGCAATAGCTGCACTCAACGCTAAAGGAACTACAACAGTAAACCGCGCGGAAGCTGCAAGTATTTCGTACCCTGACTTTACGAATACCTTGCAAAAAATCATAGTCAGCTAACTGGCAACGGATTATGAACGGATGTAACAGATAATTAACTTATCATTACAACTCGTTCTAACCCGTTTTGAGTATAACTTGACAAATACAATGATAAAAATGTTACCAAAATTACATAATAATCCTGGTTTACGTTTAGCCAGTGGTGCAGCACTCACATTTTTTATAATTTGTTCAATATTAAACTTACACCGTTACTGGAGTTATTACGCTTCATTCGACCAAGGATTATTTAATCAATTATTTTGGAACAGTGTTCACGGTAATTTATTTGAAAGTTCACTATCATCAACACTTTCAACCAATGTCGTTCATACTCAAAAGGCGCCTGAAGTATTTTACAGTCATTTCGGACAACATTTTAATCCAATTTTTTTACTATGGATGCCAATTTATGCAGTATTTCCTTGCAATGAAACCTTAATAATTTTACAAGTTTTATTTGTAACATTTGCGGGCTTAGTATTATACGCATTAGCGCGACATTACTTACAACCAATGCTCGCAGCAATGATAACAGTCAGCTTTTACTGTACAACCACTGTAAACGCTCCCACCTTAGCCAACTTTCATGATATCAGCGCGGCGCCGTTATTACTATTTGCCGTCTTATTGGCAATGGAAAAGCAGAAATGGTGGTTATTTTTTCTATGTGCCATTTTACTACTCGCAGTTCGCCAAGATGTAGGGATATCCTTATTTAGTATTGGCTTTTATATGCTTGTGAGCAGACGCTTTCCCCGTATGGGTTTAGTAGTATGTTTTCTTAGTCTTGGTTATATACTGCTAGTAACCCAATATATCATGCCACAATTTTCTGCTGATGTTGCTCGAAGAATGACAATAGAAAGATTTGGGCAGTTTACCACAAATGCAGAAGCATCTACATTAGATATAATTTTGGCTATTTTAACTAACCCAATGCGATTATTAGGAGAACTTTTTCGTGGTTTTCCAAATAAATTGGGCTATATCGTTGTTCATAGTTTAGCTTTAGGCATAATACCAGTTTTATCAAGTGCAACCTGGACAAGCGCAGGTTTTCCTTTACTTTACTTATTTTTGCAGCGAGCGAGTAACGCTTTAAAAATTTCGATTCGATACGCTATGCCTGTTGTACCAGGTATATTCTACGGAGCAATTATTTGGTGGTCAACAAGGCAAAATTTATATAAAAAACCCAAAATACGTCGTTTTTGGAAAACTTGCATTATTTTATCATTAATACTATCAATTATTGGCAATCAGAACAGCGTTTTTTATTTTCTAATTCCAGATACAATCAGCCCATTAGTATACATATCAATTCCAGAACAATGGAATCACATCCATCAGTTCCAACCTTTAATTAATCAAATACCCGCGAACGCAAGTGTATCAGCGACTACTGAACTTATCCCCAAACTATCTAACCGTCGAGAAATAGTCCGTTTATCACAATTACAAATAATCAACGACGCACGACAAACCATTACAGTAGAGTACATCATTGCTGACATTTGGAGGCGCCATAAATACCAAGTAGCCAAAAAACGCCCATTATTAGAAGATTTTTTCCAATTCATCGACGAGGTTACTAATAATCAACAATATGGAATTATTGGTTTTGCTTCGGGAGTGATTCTACTTAAAAAATCTACTATCTCCAATCCCCAAGCAACTAGCGCTTGGTTGAATTTTCGTAAGAAGTCAGAAGTGGGTAGTGGCAACGGATTATGAACGGATGTAACGGATGGTTAATTTATTGTTACAAAATATTTCGTCATTCAGCGTGACGTAGGGTGTGTTACTGCTTGAACTAATTACACTAAAAAGAAAAAATGAAATAGCAGTAACGCACCACAACTTATTGAAGAAGGAAATTTAGAAGGCGCCAAATTGCTGATATGGTTGGTGATGACGAGCCAGAATTAGCTAAGGCAAGCACATCAATTCGACGAAAAGAAATTTTGATCCCTCCAACTCCCCTTCCACACGCAGGGCTTATAATTGAAACAAATTGATTAAAGTACATTAAGACGTCTAAGAATTTGACCAACAATTCCATACCTGTCTCCTGTCAAGCCATCAAGTTCATGTTCAATATCTTCAAGCCAACCAAGTTTACTTGTCCACTTGCCATTAGGTAATTGTCTAGCTGCATGAGTTGGAACACCAGTTGATGCAACATATATTGCTATTTTTTGATATCCGGGTTCTAATTTATCATTATCACAAACTTCATATCCAAGTGTTTGATAAGCTTGAATATAACTATTTATAGTTTCTTCTCTAGATACACCATCTGGCCAATAAAATTGCTCACCTGGTATTGGCTGCCACCAGCGCTCATTATCTTCTGCAGCCCAAGAAAAACAGTTATATTCTTGCGATTTTAAGCTTGTAACTTGATAATTTGTATATGACAAGTTAGGCCATTTAATCTCTAACTCCGGTCGTCTGTACATTTGTTTATACTAAGTAACCCTGATTTTTGCCCCACTCTAGCCAAGCTTCTGCCATCTGTTTAACTTTTCCTCTTTGTTCTGGCTTTATTGGGTTTACACCAGTGATTTTATTTAATGCTAATAACCAGTACAAAGGGTTCTTCTTAAGCTCTTGAAGTAACAAGGGTACAATTTTATTGCCCATGCTAATTATTTCTTGGTATGCAGGATGTTCAGACATGGTAGCAGTAGAGGAAATTCCTTCCACTTCAACTTCCCACTGATTGGCAAGTATATAAAACCTATTTGATATCTCTGATGGAACTTCGGATTCGACATCAGCTTTTAATGATATTTCTTGCTGGTTAAGTAAACTTTCAATACTAGTTGAAACTAGCTCTTCAACCGATACATTACAATTATTGGCTAGTTGTTGCAACTTTAACCATTGTTCATTCGGAATTTTTATGACAATAGTATTCATTTTACTTATGCTATGAGATAATATAATGTTTAGTGTAGCATTTTATAAAAAATCGAGCCTTTTGCTGTAAAAAAGAATAACATTATGTTAATTAAAGTGCTTGAATCAGATGAGATAAATCTCGTTTTGGCTTATTATCGAAAAACTGGTTACAGTAAACAAGTAAACTCAGAAGATATTGTTCTCGCTGCATTAGAGTCAAATCAAATTATTGGCGCCGTTAGATTGTGCCCACAAGACGATTATTTAGTGTTACGGGGGATGCAAGTAATCAAAGAATATCAGCGCCAAAAAATAGGAACTGCTTTGCTATATAAGTGTGCTGATGTTATTCAAAATACAACTTGTTATTGCTTACCATATAAACATCTAGTAACTTTTTATCAACAAGCTCAATTTTACGAAATTGATTCTAGGTATGCTCCAACACACCTTCAAGAAAGATTAAATAATTATTCTTCCTTGGGATTAAATCTTACAATCATGTGTAGAAAGGCAAGTTAAAAGCGGTAATTACGATTTTTTACCCACAAGCTAAGTGGAATTGCGTCACCTTGGGTATCAACTTTTGCTTCTACTACAAAAGGTTGTGGTTGTCCTGGTTTTACTTGTTGCGCTTGAGTTATATCTTTGTTGATTTTGTCTCGTTGGTCTTCGGGTAGGTAGTAGGTTTCTAGGTTGTAGTTGACTGAGTTGTATTGAGAAATGCCTTTGATGGCTACTTGGTTCGGCGCCAATGATGTGGGTTTTTCTATACTAATACGTACAGGCTTCCAAGGTGAAGGCGCCGCTTGTTGTGATGGTTTTTGCTCTTGCAATGTTAAGTAAATAGTTGTGTTTTGGGCAATTGGAGCATATTTTTTGTCTTGACCAGGTGCTTTTTTAACTACTTCGTCCCAACCTGGAAGTTTCTTTAAATTGTCTTGGCGAGAAATATCGTAACTAAGGGTTTGTGAATAACCGCGTAGTAGGTCGTAGGGGTCTACTGGTAAGGTTTGTAATACGACTGTTTTACCTGTTATGTGGGTGTACACTGCTTGTGCTGGAATAGAAAGGATAAAGGCTGTTTGAATAAGAAGGGGTACTGCAAATCGCCAAATTTTCATAATGTCCCTCTGTGTACTCTGTGTCTCTGTGGTAAAAATAGTAACTTTCCTTCTTTGGCAAGATGCCTGTGCCACAAGTTAGGGGTTTTGTGTAATATTGGCTGTGCGACGTTCAAACCAAATTCCGGCGCCAATTACTGCAACACCACATAAAATAAATACAAATGAATTAAATAGTAATTGTGTTTCGTACTCTAACATGCGGCTAATAATTTGCAATGTTAGTAATATAATTCCACCCCAATAGGCGCCTCTTTTTCCTAATTCCAGTGCTTCCTTAATTAAACAACAAGCTAATACAGCTAAAAGCAGATTGAAAGTAAAAATAGAAATTGCAGGAGCTATAACGCGAAAGTGATGTAAAACAATAACGGCACTACTTAAAAGAATAGAACAGCCGACAAAAATGTTAGTAGCTTCAATTCGAGTATTTTGTCTAGGACGTAATAAGTCCCACCACTGACAGATTGTTATGAGCGTAAAAATAACTACATCGATTACAGGGAACCAAGCTTGTATAGAGGAGTTAGAGACATTAGCTTGATAATTAAACTCCCATTGCCAACGGAAGGAGTAGATATAGAAATTGATAGCAAAAAATACAAAAGTTAACGTGCGCGCGGTTGGTTGAAATCGTGGTGAGTTTGAATTTAAGAAAGAAAATGGAGAGTCGCTGTAACTCCACAATAATGCAGGTGGTATGGCAAGTGCGGCTAATCCTGACCAAAACGGTATATTTGGGTTAATTAAGTCAAAAGAGCGTAGATTAAATTGTAAGTTTATAACTATCGCAATTGCAGTTAATCTAAAAATCCATCGTGACCGGCATAAATAAGCCAAAGGTACAAATACCATAGCTAAAATTAGGGGCATGTGTCGTATCATTACATGTCCCCAACTTTGATATTTCTCCCAATAGTAGACTTCAGAAAGTCCTGTCCAGTAACCAATTTGTAATAGTATTAAGGCAAGTACAGCAAGTGTCGTAATATGTAAACTACACGCCATTAGTACAACTGCTAAACCCCAAGCTAAATAAAGCTGATATGGAGAACCACCAATGTGGAACATTTGCGCTAATAGTCCCATATTGGCGCCTATCAGCAAGTTACCCAACAGTATCAAACCTGTCCCAAATGTACGCTTGCGTCGTTGGGTTCTTCTTGCTGTAATAGAACTGGGCAACGGTTGGCGCCATAAATAGAAACCAGAAATATTAGTAACTAAAAATAAACTTAGTAATAGTACTAACTTAATTTCACGTGATAAAACTTGCCAATTGGCAGCTACAAACGTAATTACACCCAAAGCTAGTAATACGGCGCCTAAACCAATTAGTATAAAAACGAAACTGTCGCGTCCTTCAGCTTCAAGATTATTAAATTCATACCTAGCAGCAAGTTGTTCGTGTAAATGCTCGTCAATCAACCCTTCATCACGCCAAAGTTGCGCTTCGGTACGCAACTTACGCTTAAAATTATCAATCATGCTAACTTCACTCCAACGGCTGTTGAAAAATTGAACAGCTTATATTTGCCAGTATGAAGCCTGCTAGATTTTTAACCAAGCTGGAATGTGACAGTTTAAATTGTTAGTTTAATTTATAAATTAATTTTAAATTAACTTTAAATTAATTTGCTGCTGCTTCTTGATAGATAATTTCTTGGAATTGAATTACGTCTTTTTGTGGGTCAGACAAGCTAACCTTGACAAGTAACTCTTCTCCCAACGTCACTGGACGCTTGAAAAACATTGGTAACTGTAGACCTAAATCTTCAATTAAAATCAGTGCTAAACCACTATCTTCGCGTAACCACATTAATACAGTAACTTCCCAAATTTCATCTGGGTTACGGCGTAAATACTCAAGTGCCCAGTAGCGATTGGTTTGCCGCTCTACCATTGTGACTTCTTGGGTAATTGTAGTCACCATTATCATTACTTCTCTAAGCTGGTCTGCGGTGAAAGGCAATACTTCACCACGTAAATGCGCTTTTAATTGGAAGTGGGTAAGTAAATCACTATAACGGCGAATTGGAGAAGTTGCTTGTGTGTAAGTATCTAAACCTAGACCAGCGTGACGAACTGGGGTAATACTCATTTCACTCTTAGGCATACATCGGCGCATTGCACAAGCTCGCACAAAACCAGCAGGCAACAATATTAATTCTTCTTCTGGTGGTAATTCTGGTTGAGGCTGACCACGGAAAGGTAAAGGTATATTATTTTCTTTTCCATATCGAGCGGCTACTTCCCCTGCGACAATCATCATTTCAGCAACAAGCCGACGCGAGGGAGAATCATCTAATAAATCGATGCTAACTTCATCTCCTTTCACTTTAATCATCGCTTCGGGCATGTTAATACTAATTGCTCCTTGAGCATAACGCCATGCTTTGCGTTTCTCTGCTGCATCAGCGATGTCTTTAATTTCTGGTTCTGCTTGAACGCCTAATTGCAACATTTCGTCAACATCTTCGTAAGTTAGACGATATGTAGGTTTAATCAAGCTAGCGTTAATACAGTAATCTACAACGGCGCCTGCTTCATCCAAAATAATCCCAAAACTCAAAGCGCAACATTCTCTACCTTGAACCAAACTCATTGGTCCAGTGGCTAATACTTCGGGGAACATTGGCACCATTCCCGTAGGTAAATATACCGTACTGCCACGCCTACGTGCTTCTAAATCTAATTCATCTTCGGGCATCAGCCAGCGCGTTGGGTCAGCAATATGAACCCAAACACGTTCACGTCCGTCTGGTAATCGTTCCCAACTTAAACCGTCATCAATCTCGGTGGTACTCTCATCATCGATAGTGTACACCTTGAGATGCGTTAAATTCAGACGGTCGATATCTTTATCTGGTGGGATAAAATCCAAACGCTGCTGCGCCACTTCTATTACCTTTGGTGGGAATTGTATTGGAATTGACGAACGACGTAAAAATAGGTTCTCATGGGGACTCCATAGACCTAGGTCGATAAGAAGTTGAAAAGCTGCTTGGGGTGTAGCAGGGCGCCCCAATAAGTTCATTGTCTCTAGTACTGGCGCACTTGGAGGATAAGCACGCGCGACAGTTTCATAAGTTACACCTGCTTTAGTAGTGTCAGCAAGTAGGGCTGCGTATTTTTCTAAAGCTTCAATGCGGTGACGGTCATGTCGCTGCCACTCAACAGGTTCTCCTTTAAGTGCTTTGTCAACTCGGTCTAAAAATTCTTGCTGTCCTCTAACTTTGAGAGCTTCTACTTCCAATTGATGCTTACGCTCTGCTACCTGTGTGGTAGTTCGAGGTTCGTAAGCATCTCCTTTCTGCTTAAAGTAAGTTTTGTCGTCCGACAATAACCAATAAGCAGCATAACATTGAGAAGGTAAAGATTCAGAAAACAGCAGTTCCGCCATTTGAAGAGGGGTAACAACTTCGCCATCTTCAACGAGTAGTTCCCAAGCAACCTCAAGACTTGATGGGTCTAAATAACCATTAACTTCTTGTAAAAACTTTGGTATTTGTGACGGTTGAAAAGTTTCCCCAGTCACTGTATAAGTAATTTGCCGAGGGGCAAGGCTGTGGGGTTGACCTCGTTCGTCGATTACAAAAACACGGGTTTTACCATCTGGTCGGTCAACCACCCCCAGACGTCGTTCTGCTCCAACCCGAAATTCTACTAGCGTCCCCTTCTCCACAAGCCTTTAAATTATAGATTTGTCTTCGACAATGAATGGATTTTAAGATTTTGCTTTCCTGCGGAACACTACGTGAACGCACGTGAATAGATTTTAGCTTGGATTTCTGAATTATATAACTAGTATGTAATACAAAAATCCTATATCTTTTAGATTGTTAAACAAATAAGATTCTAGATTTTGGGAAAATTGGATACTTTGGCAAATCCATTCATTGTCAAAGACAAATCCAAACTCCAAAATCTATTCATGTGCGTAGCAAAATCAGTTTAGCCTTCTGCGTTAATAAACGGCAATAAAGCCATAATTCGCGCGCGCTTGATAGATAAAGTCAAATCACGCTGCTGTTTTGCAGTCAGTCCAGTTATACGACGTGGAAGAATTTTGCCACGCTCGGTAACAAACTTACGCAGCAAATCAACATCTTTATAATCGATTGGTTCACCGGGTTTAATCGGTGACAGACGGCGACGATAGTAACTCATTCCTACAAAATGTCCTCTACTTAATCTCTTTGTGAGTCGTGTGCTTGTTACAGTGCGTACAGAACTTACTTAGTTCTAGACGGTTGGTTGTATTGCGACGATTTTTAGTCGTAGTATAACGCGATACACCAGGGGAACGTTTGTCAGGATTTGACCTACATTCAGTACATTCGAGTGTCACTACAATACGGACACCTTTGCTCTTAGCCATAATTGTTCAAACCAAAGGTAAAGCTTGAAGAGAATTTAACACAAACTCCTATAATCGCACATTGCGCCGCGTTTTTTCAACTAATCGCTTTAACTTTAGGTCAAGCGAATAGCCGCGACGCGACGAGACAACCATAGTACTAGCATAGCGGTCATGCAGTGCTTGTTGCCATTGAGTATCCGAAAACGCCGTACAGCAATCAATAGCCAGAGGAATTACTAGCAGTATAGCAGTCGGATTCCGAATAATATTACCCAAAGCAATCGACACTAAAAGGGCGCCCAAAGCAATAATAGCTTCGCGTTTAAATAAAGATAGTAAATCAGGAATAATGGGTTTCCCCAATTCGAGTACCTTCAAGTCAAAGCAAAAGCGCCCTAAACTTTGACCTTTATTGTTGTAAACTACAACGACCCGTAAAATCAACCAAGCGAGAACAAAAACCAATATTTGAACAACTTGAACACCAACATCACCACTACCAAACACCGAACTAACCAGCCAAGCACCCAGAAAATCAACGCTTAAAGCCATCGCACGTCTAGCATAGCCAGCTTTAGGGAAATATGGCTCGTCGTCCGTCGGCTTGGAATACTTTGTAATGGTCATAATATAGGGAAAGGTAATAGATAGTGAAATTAGTGAAATAGTTATAGTTAGCTTGTTTATTTTATTTTATTTTTTTTTGATTAAATCAATCGCCATGCAGTCAGTCAACGAAGCCGAAGCAATTATATACAGCTTAGTACAACCTCTTGATAGTCAATTCGATACAGAAACTGTTGACTTACTCAGAGCAACTGGACGCATTCTAGCAAAACCCATCACCAGTCACCTCGACTTTCCCCACTGGGATAATTCAGCAATGGATGGTTACGCAGTACGCTACGAGGATGTTTCTGACTGTAATGCTCAAAATCCTGCCATACTTTCTATTATCGAAGAAATACCTGCTGGCTATCAACCCAAATCAACACTACAAGCAGGACAAGCCGCACGTATCTTTACAGGCGCCGTCATTCCACCAGGCGCCGATACAATAGTCATGCAGGAAGTTACACAGCGTGAAGACAACCAAGTTTTGATTAAAGCGGCGCCTAAACCTAAAGAATTCATTAGAAAAAAAGCATCATATTATCAAGCAGGGAATGAATTATTACCAGCAGGAATTATACTCAATGCTCCAGAAATAGCTGTATTAGCTGCTGCACAATGTAATCACCTATGTGTTTACCGCAAACCAAAAGTAGCAATATTATCAACTGGAGATGAATTAGTCACAGTAGATAAAACTTTACAACCAGGGCAAATAGTTGATTCCAATAACTACGCATTAATAGCTAACGTACAACAACTAGGCGCCGAAGCAATATCATATGGCATCGTGCCCGATGATGAAGAAATATTAAAAGCGACTATCGAAAAAGCTGTTAGCAAGAGTTCTGGGGGCGCCGATATTATAATTTCATCTGGTGGAGTATCAGTAGGCGAATACGACTATGTAGAAAAAATTTTAGAATCACTAGGTGGAATTCACATTCGCAGCGTCGCAATGAAACCAGGTAAACCCCTAACAGTCGCAGCATTCCCCAACAATAAAATATACTTCGGTTTACCAGGAAACCCCGCATCAGCATTAGTAACATTTTGGCGATTTGTCCAACCAGCCATCAAAAAACTATCTGGACTCTCAGAAAATTGGCGCCCCGCCATTATAAAAGCAAAAGCATCAACTGAACTACACTCCGACGGCAAACGCGAAACATATATTTGGGGAAAACTAAAACTTATAAACGGAGAATACGAATTTGAAACACCAGGAGGTAACCAAGTATCAGGAAACTTAATTAACCTAGCAAAAACCAACGCCCTAGCAATTCTACCAAAAGAAACCAAATCAATTTTACCTGGACAACAAATAAACGTGTTAATCGTAGGGGCAAGTTAACTAATATAGATTGACCAACTTAACATTATAAAAACTAGAGCCAGATATACCTTACATCAACTTCAAAATCAAATTGGCACATAAAAACGTAGGGCGGGCAAGGATGCTCCGAACTTTGCCAGAAGAATAATCTCCTGGCAAGTTCTCTCCACCCCACAAGAAATTTTTGGGTATTTTTTATTTGGAAGTCCCTTAGATGGGACATGCTGTAAAGTTTTGTAGCAAAAACTTCGCCCGTCGGGAGAATGACCTAAATTTTATATATTTAAAGATTCTATGAAATATATATTTATCATTGAATTTACTCTAGAAACTAATGTAATATTTCTTACATGGTGCCATTGAAAAAAAATTGGCTATAACTGCGTGAATATACTTGGCTATTCGTAATTGTCGGAATTTTATTTACAGAAATAATAAAAGTAACCAATTAAGGGCTTGACAATGAAACTTAATCGCCTCAGTACAGTCATATTTGCACTGGCCGTTGTAACGATCTTCGATCTGCTCAACAATACCAAACCAGCGGCTGCTCTTGGTTTGGTTGGTCTAAGTGACAATAACAATCTAGTTCTCTTCGACTCTAACAATCCCGCTAGTATTACTAATGTCTCAGTAACTGGGATTGATGGTCTTTTGTTAGGCATTGACCGGCGTCCAGCTAACGAACTAATCTACGGTCTGACGACTGCCAACAAAATCTACACCATTAACCCATTTACTGGTGCTGCTTCTTTTGTAAGTAACCTTAGCAGTGCCTTCACTGGAGGGTTTGTTTCTGGAGTGGACTTTAACCCAGTACCCGACCGCTTGCGAGTTGTTGGTGGCAATGACCAAAACTTCCGCATCAATGTGGATACTGGTGCGGTCATTGTTGATGGGACATTAAACCCAGGAGACCCCAACATTACTGGTGCAGCTTACACCAATGCGGATACTGACCCAAACACTGGAACCGTGTTGTACGACATTGACTACATCAGCGACGCATTGTTCATACAGAACCCGCCTAATGATGGCACCCTGGTAAGGGTAGGTTCTCTCGGTATCGACATTGACTCAAGAGGAGGGTTCGACATTTTCACCCAGAATGGCGTAAATGATGCCATCGCGGCATTGACTCCAACCTCGGCATCCGGCTCCAATTTATACAAGATAGATTTGAGTACAGGCGCCGCTACGTTAGTAGGTAGCATCGGCGATGGAACTAAGAAAATAGTAGGTTTGACAGCTGTCTCTCAGCGTGTCCCCGAACCAAGTCTTGCCCTTGGCTTAGTCGGTGGTAGTATCGTTGCTATATTACATCGCTACCGTCGGCGCCTAAAGTCGGTCAGTCAGTAAGACTTTTAGTAGACCGTCAAACTAGCGCCCAGGAGCTAATTTTAGGCATGAAAAAGAAGTAACAAACGCTCACAGGCGCCCGCCCCCACAACATGAAAAAGTAGGGGCGGGTTTATTTTTATAGATGATGAGTGGATTGCTTGAATTACAAAAAAACAGAAGGCTATTCTGTACACTGGGAGCAACTGTAATGGAGCTGGTTAACCAATAATCCGGATATTGTTTCTGTTATCATATATATTATTGTTAAAATAACGCTATAAACTTATGTCTCGACAAGTGCAATACGTTACAAACCCAACAGGAGAACGGGTAGGTGTATTGTTAGATTTAGAAACTTATCAAAATCTAACAAACTTATCGCTTAATGATGAAGAAATTTTAACTGGTATGAGTGTTGAAGAGTTACAAGCATTAGCAGAAATTGAGCTATCTCTAAAAGCACAAAATAAACTAGATGATTTGCTCGCACGAAACAAGGAAAACGAGTTATCAGTAGAAGAAACTGCTAGTTTAGACAATTTACTAGTGCAGATTGACCAGCTTAATATTATCAAGACTAGAGCTAGGTATACTTTACATAAACTTAAAAATAAAATAAAAGCATCGTGAGCGCGTATATTCCAGTTGATTTACAAAAAGAAGTTAGAGCTAAGTTCTACGACTGTTGTGCTTACTGCCGAACTGCGGAATTTCTGATAGCTATAACATTTGAATTTGAACACATCAGACCTCGTTCTGCTGGTGGAGAAACAAATTTTGACAACATATGCTTGGCTTGTCCTTCTTGTAATCGTTATAAAGCTTCACGTCAAACAGGTTTTGATGAAGAACAAGGGCAAGAAGTTACTTTATTTCATCCGCAACAACAATTATGGGAGGAACATTTTACTTGGAATGAAGATTGCACAGAAATTATAGGAATTACAGAGATTGGTCGAGCAACAATTTCCGTATTAAAAATGAATCGTCCACAATTGATACGTATACGTAAAATGTGGGTGGAAATGGGAGAACATCCTCCAAATATCTAAATTAATGACATCTGACATCACAGCAACATATACACCAAATAGCTGGCATGGCAAATTAGATTTAGTGTATGCACATCGCCAAGGCGCCACACAATTAATTCATGCCCATCACCAAGCACCCTTAAAAGTGCAGCGTCCATTTTACCCGGAAGGTAAATTAGTATGTCATAGTGTGATATTACATACTGCTGGGGGTGTTGTTGGAGGTGATAAATTATCTAGTAATTTTCAGCTTCGGCCAAACTCACAAGTATTAATTACAACAGCAGCAGCAGGTAAGATTTATCGAAGTAACGGGCGCCTAGCTATGCAAAACATCGATATTAAAGTTGATGCAGGCGCCACTTTAGAATGGCTACCGCAAGAAACGATTGTTTTTGATGGCGCCATATATCGCCAAGACACACGTATAAATTTAGCTGAAAACGCTACATTGATAGGCTGGGAAATTACGCGATTTGGACGTAGCGCGCGGGGTGAGAAGTTTTTACAGGGTAATTGGAAAAGTTACACAGAAGTTTGGCAGCAAGGTAAACCGTTATGGGTAGATAGACAATGGTTGCCTGGTAATGAAGAAGTATTTCATAGTCCCCATGCATTAAACGGACAACCCGTTGTAGGTACTTTAGTTTTTGTCGGTCAAGCAGTATCACCAGAAATCATCGAAAAAACCCGTTCCTTATACACTCAGCAACGCCATTCGCCTCAACGGGGGGAACCCCCGCACGGCGATGGCTCCTCAGAACTCAGCACTCATCACTCATTTGGAGTTACTCGGTTAGAACATGGATTTTTGTGTAGATATCGTGGTAGTTCTACCAGTGAGGTGAGAAACTGGTTTACGGCAGTATGGCAGTTATTACGGCAATCATTACTAGGACGTTCTGACTGCATACCGCGTGTTTGGCAAATTTAAAGGGGTAGTAAATGCAGCTAACGCCGCAGGAAAAAGATAAATTACTAATTTTTACTGCTGCTTTATTGGCAGAAAGACGTAAAGACCGAGGTTTGAAGTTAAATTACCCAGAAGCAGTTGCTTTTATTACTGCTGCAATATTAGAAGGCGCCAGGGATGGACGCACTGTAGCTGAGTTAATGAGTTATGGTACAACATTATTAAAAAGTGACGACGTAATGGAAGGTGTACCAGAAATGGTACATGAAGTACAAGTAGAAGCAACATTTCCAGACGGCACTAAGCTTGTAACAGTACATAATCCTATTCAATAAATAATTATGAGACCAGGGGAAATTATTACGCCAGACGGCGAAATCGAATTAAACGCAGGACGCGAAACAGTAAGACTACAAGTAGCGAACACAGGAGATAGACCAATTCAAGTAGGTTCACATTTCCATTTTTTTGAAGTCAATACAGCATTACATTTCGACAGACAGCAAGCGCGCGGAATGCGTCTTGATATTCCTGCTGGTACAGCAGTACGTTTTGAACCCGGTGATGAAAAAGAGATTGTTTTAGTACCGTTAACAGGAAGGCGCCAAGTATACGGTTTCAACGGATTGATAAACGGAACCCTGTAGGGGCAGGTTAACCAACAATCTTCATCATCAACGAAAAATCTACTAAACCTGCCCCCCAAATCAATGCGACGGGCAAGGATGCCCATCCCACAAGAAGTTTAGCAAAACCGATTGAAAATGAGCGAAAACCAAAACCCACACCCATTAATCCGCGCGGAAGCAATTAAGCAACTGCAAGAACACAGCTTTTCTCACCCTTGGAACAATAACTCTGAAATTAAAGGTGTATTTTTAGGTGAAGCTGTGGGTTTACAAAGGATTGGAATTACTTTAGCGCATATTCCACCTGGTAAAGAATCCTTCATTTACCACTCGCATCAATTTGAAGAAGAATTTATATATATTCTTTCTGGACGGGGTATCGCAGAAATTGACGATGAAGAATTTGAAGTAGGCGCCGGTGACTTCATGGGTTTCCCCACACCCTCAGTAGCGCACCATCTTCACAACCCCTTTGACGAAAACCTAGTTTATATAGTTGGTGGAGAAAGGCGCCAAGTAGATATAGCAGATTTTCCTCGCTTGCAAAAACGAATGTTCCGCAACGGAAGAGAAGTACAAATAGTAGACTGGGACGACCTCAAACCAATGCAATAAAACTTATACTGCAAATTGGACTCATGTCATGCTGAGGAACGTAAACGCAGTTTTCCCGTTATCCGAAGGATATCCCGAAGGGTAGGGTAGCATCTAGTACAAAGCATTTATGTGATACTGCAGTACAAAGCATCTAGAACAAAGCAATTTTATCCCTCAACTTGGGAATAATACGCTCATAGACACTATTGAGCAGCCTATACCCATGCCAGAAGACTTAAAAATTTGGGAAGTAACTCCAGAAGATAAGCTAAAAAATATAAGCAAAGCTAAATTGAATCTAGAAGAACGTCTAGAAAAATGGCTAGAAAATGATATATCTATTTTGTCAACAGACCTTTTATTAATTGGAAGGCAGGTAAGTACTAGGGTGTTGACTTTGTGGGAAATTAGGTCAAAATCGTTCATACAACTTTTGTGTCTAAACTAAAAGCTCAAAGCAGCTATAATACAAGGCTTAACACTGGCGCCACCAGACACAGATTGTGCATGAAAAATTATTGTCCCCGAAGCATCAGAGTCAACACCCTAGGTAAGTACAGCTTACAACGGTGTAATTGACTTACTATGCTTAAACAGCAAAGGAGATGTAGTAGTTATTGAACTCAAGCGCGATAAAACATCTAGAGAAGTAACAGCACAAGCTTTAGATTATGCATCATGGGTTAAAGATTTGTCGTATGATAGTATCAACGCTATTGCAAATCAATACTTTGCAGGCAAAAATGAACTAGAAGCTGCATTCCCTTGAAAAATTTGGCACCGAAATTCCAGAAACAATAAATAGTCAACATCAAATTATCATAGTAGCCTCAGCAATAGACAATAGCACAGAACGTATTATTAATTATTTAGCAGAAACTTACGGTGTCCCTATCAACGCGGCTCTTCCGTACTTTACGTGCTAAATAATAAGAAAAATCAGGTTTAAATCCTTGCTGTGCTTATCTTAGAGCTATTATTACCTTTATAAATATCAAATTAATTAAATTTCATCTATAAGTGCCTGTAAGCCTTGATTTTAAAGGATAATTATCGATTTAAATTCAAATTTAGCACGTAAAGTACGGAAGAGCCATAATGTGCTGATAGTCCATAATTTGTGGGAAACATGTTTATCTTGGCTCTAAGTATTAGCAAGAATCGCCAATTCGACGCTAGTACAGGTGAAGAAAGACGGCGCCGCTTTTATCGAGACCACAATTTATTATGGGCTTAAACTGCTTTATCATCAGCTTTTGAGCTTTTGCTCATGTGTTTAATAAATTCTGGATAATTTTCCAAATCTTCTGCTGATTCTAATGGTGGCATTTCTATCCAAGTCCCCTCTACGTGTAATTTATCTACATAAGTATAAAAAGCTTCATCATCTTCTCGATGGGTAATAACATAGGCATGTAGCTCTTTAAGGCTCATTGCTTTGAAGTTAGGCTTGCTCATCCAATATACCTCCATCTACCATTAGGATATATTTCTATGATATTCTCCTCACCCGCTAAGAAAAAAACATTGCCTGTTCGTTCATCTAAACGAACTACATTGATAGGCAAGTAAAGCTTGGTAAACCAAATACATAGATCGAAACACTGTGATTTCTGTGCTGTAGTAGGAACTCTTGACACACTATACTTTAAACTCGTCAGTTAATAAGTTTAGCACGCTCATTAGAACAAAATTACACCTTTGTATAGTCTCGTCAAGTAAGAGCTTCATGGAGCATATTCCTCAAAACCTTCCAATGGCTCGTTAAAATCATCTGACATTTTTATTAATCCCTTGGCACTGCCAAATTGAGCAGCAATTTTACCGCTTTTTCTAGTTAGATTCCAATCAATCGCTGCAACCCAAAGCTTTTCTTCCTCTGAATACTGCACAACTCCCTCTACTTGTAATTCTTCGCTGTATAGAATAAGTGATTGACCTTCATGTAACTTTACATCCTGGCGCCGTAAATCGTCACTAGTACCAACACAGTTAAGACGCAACCGACCTTGACTATCGGCGTTGTGGAAGTCCGCAAAAATCCTGGGATTAGTCATTGGTTTTCTCCAATTTCAATTACTTCACCTAGAGCAATTGTACTTAATATGCTACGAACTTCTGGTATAAGTGGGATTAAATCAGGGAGGCGATTGGTTGGCGCCATAAGAACAATGACAGGAACTCCTGCTTGCTGTAAATTTTGCTGATACCGTAAATTTTGGTCAGTAGTCAATAATATTGTGAAACCAGCTTCAGTCATGAGTTTTAGAAGTTCGCCGTTCTTTTTGCCTGACCATCCCATTTCCACAACCGTTCGTATGTCATAATCTCTAAGCTGGCGCTTAAGGGGTCGTGGAGCGCATTCGTCAAGAAGGATGAGCATAAGCAATTAGCATTTCTTTTGCTAATTTAAGCGCTGCAATTGCTTGGTTGCGACTAACACTAGGGAAATGATCTAAAAACTCATCTAACGAATCACCAGCTTCAAGATAATCAAGCAACGTTTTTACAGGTACACGGGTGCCAACAAAAACAGGAGTTCCCCCTAGAATATCGGGTTCGCTATGAACAACACTAAACGTTGATGTCATAACCAGTAGCTCACAAATAGTTAGTATTTCCTCAATCCTAACCTAGTATCAAATTCTAGTACTTTCCTTGTTGGAAAAATTTATCCAATATTTGTTAGTACAAATACTTTAGCAATATCAGCTTTAACATATTTTCAGATAACTGCATCGTCTACATTGGTTAGTATTTCGTCACCTCCGTTAAATCACTTAGAATTTATGACTATTTCATCTACCAAGTAATAAAAACATTAGATATAAGTGGCTTAAAATTCACTGTAACTTAACACCTTAAATATAAATAAATATTAGCCTAGTTAATGTAATTACCCTTAATTTGATTAAAAGCAGGAAGTTTCCAATGTCTAATCAATATAATCCTCAAGCAGAAGTTGCTGCTGGAACTGTCGAACTTGGTGCAGCTGGTATTCTTACAAGTGCAGCAGGGTGTTTGGCAGGTGTAGGTCAAGTAACGGTTGCAACAATTGCAACAGCAGCTGGAGCCACTACTGTTGCTGTTTCCTTACCCGCTGTCGTTGCTGTTTGTGCTGCTGGATGCTTAGGTCTTTCTCTAGGTGGCAGAATGGTTAAAGCCCTTAACCAAAGTATCGCTGTTCCAGAAAACACTCCAAATAGACGAGATGCCAGAGCCTGACATCAGTATTTCATTGTGCGAAAGGTAGCATGAGTATTAGTAGCAATTGTCTCGGAAGCAAATTGCAATGAAACATCGAGTTTATCTTCCGCTGGAAGGATTTAATTAACACTAGTCATAAAACTTCCAAAAGATTGTTTTAATAAGTAGACGATTAACATTAAAGAAACTCTAACATTTCTTCAACTGTTAAATTAATATCACTTGCAATTTGGCGTAGTAATCTTGGTGAAATATCTTGCCCTTTATGGAATGGAACTGTTGTTCCACGTCCATCCGGATGACGAAATTGTTTATGTGAACCTCTTTGACGCACTTCTACAAAACCCAAGTTTTCAAGAATTCTTACAACCTCTTGTGGCTTTAAAACAGGAATATTACTCATAATTTATTGCAACACAATCTGTTGCGTACCAACGAACTGAGTGGTGAATGAAACATTTTCATCTTCGAGAAGCATTTCAAGCACTTCTCGAAGATTTTCTTGTAATTCATCTATTGTTTTACCTTGGGAGTGCGCTCCTGGAAACCCAGGAATATATCCAACGTAAAGATTTGTTTCAATATCTCGCTCAATGATGGCAGTAAAGGTTTTCATTTTTCTCAAGTCGCAAGTGTCAAAATATTTTTTTATGATAACAGTTACGGCGTAGAACCGACTTTTTAATTAAGATTATATAATACCGCGCCCCTCTCTCCGTTTCAAGTAAGCAGCTAATTGAGCAGGTGATTTTAACTTAACCTTTTGCTGGCATCTAGAATGAGGACATGCAAGAAAAAACATATCTAGAGCAACGCCTGCATGATTGTGTTTTTCACGTAAAATCATAGGTACATGATGCACAGGGCAAAATATTTCATCATCCTTTTCTTTCAGATATGATTTGATTCGCTTGATAGCTGTTTTTTCTACGGATGCATCATGAAAAATAGTGGAAAGTTCTTGATTTGAAACTTGAAACTCAAAAATATCAGACTTGTGTAAAAACCCTATATCCTTAGAAGTAAAGCTCTGTGTATTTTTACATTGTATAAGTGGGTTATTGTAGAAGCCAGTACAAGCCCAAAAAAAATCACCAAGTTGGTAAAGACTACCATCAAGACGCTTCTTGGACTGCAAAATCATAGGTTTTCCGCAACTGCATTTTTTCTCTAGAACAACTTGACCCATGTGAAATTGCAGTACATGAACTTTATCATTTTCTAAAGATGAGGTCTCATAGTCTTCTGGACTTGTACACTGCTCCTCTACAATTTCCGCCGATTTCAATTTTTGATATTCCTGAAATTTATCATTTCGCAAAAGCTCTAGCTCTTGTATTCGTTCTTGGTCTCGCCGAGATGTGTAACCGTCATATTGCACCTTGCGTTCAATTTCAACAAACTCAACATCAATGACCTCTAGCTCCTGCGTTACATCTTTAGCAGTCTTATTACTGTAAGGGCTGTTTGCATGTTGACTTGAGGAATTTCTTCTGCGGAAAAAGTTCGCGCAATGGCTAATGACTGTTTCGGTAGTGTGTTTGACAAACTCCTTCAGTACTAAAGTACCAAACGCGAATAATGCTTCAAGTAACATTTAATATACTTCCCCTAATATTTAGCGCTACTTTTAGCTTGCCCATCTGAATATTTCAATCAAGCAGTATTTATACGGAAATTCTAAATATATATTTTCCTGAAAGCACTTATCCATATTTGTCACTCGGTTCCCTCTTCTATTAATATTTGTATCTTTATATTTCCACTCATGACAAATTTATAAATTTATTGAGAATATTTGATTTCACCTTCCTAAATTTGCTCAAAAATATTCAAATTAATACAACACCGTCTCAGGAGTGCTAATAATGAGCTATCGAATGTCGCGTCGCGCGTATGCGGAAACTTTTGGCCCTACAGTTGGCGATAAAGTCCGTCTTGCTGACACCGAACTATTTATCGAAGTCGAACGTGATTTTACTATATATGGCGATGAAGTAAAGTTTGGCGGTGGGAAAGTTATTCGCGATGGCATGGGTCAGGCGCCTATCTCGAACCAAGACGGCGCCGTTGATGTTGTAATTACCAATGCTTTAATTCTTGACTGGTGGGGTATTGTTAAAGCTGATATTGGAATTAAAGACGGGAAGATATACAAGATAGGTAAAGCTGGAAATCCTTATATTCAAGACAATGTAGATATTATTATTGGACCGGGAACCGAAGCGATAGCAGGTGAGGGAATGATTCTCACTGCTGGTGGTATTGATACTCACATCCATTTTATTTGTCCGCAGCAGATAGAAGTCGCCATAGCGTCGGGTATTACGACGATGATAGGTGGTGGAACTGGGCCTGCTGCGGGTACAAATGCTACTACTTGTACGCCGGGACCTTGGAATATTTACCGGATGCTACAAGCTGCTGATGCGTTTCCGATGAATTTAGGATTTATGGGAAAGGGTAATACTAGTCAACCTCAAGGACTTGTTGAACAAATTGAAGCGGGTGCTATGGGGTTGAAGTTACACGAAGATTGGGGAACTACACCTGCGACTATCGATACTTGTTTAAGCGTTGCTGATGATTATGATGTGCAGGTGGCTATACATACTGATACTCTCAACGAAGCTGGTTTTGTTGAAGATACTATTGCGGCTTTTAAGAACCGTGTTATCCATACTTACCATACTGAAGGCGCCGGAGGAGGACATGCACCCGACATTATTAAAGTGTGTGGTGAAGCGAATGTTCTGCCATCTTCGACTAACCCAACTCGTCCTTATACTGTAAATACTCTTGATGAACACCTTGATATGTTAATGGTGTGTCATCACCTTGATGCAGGTATTCCTGAAGATGTGGCGTTTGCTGAGTCGCGTATTCGTCGAGAAACTATTGCCGCTGAAGATATTTTGCACGATTTAGGCGCCTTTAGTATGATTTCCTCTGACTCGCAGGCTATGGGACGAGTGGGTGAGGTAATTATTCGTACTTGGCAAACGGGACATAAAATGAAAGTGCAGCGTGGTGGCAACGGATTACCAACGGATGTAGCGAATAATGATAACTTTCGGGCGAAGCGATATGTGGCGAAGTATACGATAAATCCGGCAATTACGCATGGGATAGCGCAGTATGTGGGTTCTGTGGAAGAAGGTAAAATTGCTGATTTGTGTTTGTGGCGCCCTGCTTTTTTTGGTGTAAAGCCAGAAATGGTTATTAAAGGGGGAATGATTGCTTGGGCACAAATGGGTGATGCTAATGCTAGTATTCCTACACCTCAACCTGTGCATATGCGTCCCATGTTTGGCAGTTTTGGCGGCGCCTGTCATGCAACTTCATTAACTTTTGTTTCTCAAGAAGCTTTAAAACGAGATATACCTAACCAGTTAAAACTAAACAAACAAGTTGTTGCAGTTTCAGGTATTCGTAACCTAAGCAAGCGTGATATGAAATTAAACGACGCTATGCCACATATCGAAGTTGACCCAGAAACTTATGAAGTGCGCGCGGATGGTGAGTTACTAACTTGTGAACCTGCAACTATTTTACCTATGGCACAAAGATATTTCTTGTTTTAGGACACTGTATAATCCCCCCTAGCCCCCCTTAATAAGGCTACCGTGTACACACAAGTAGTTCCCGCATACGTTTCAAGTAATTTAGCCCCTTAAATGCCTAAATTTTAGGGGCTTGAAACTTTACGTCTCGCCAGAAATTGGTCGCCAGGGCGACGAAACCAAGTTTTAGGTAGTATTTCAAGACTTGTGTGTACACCGTAGCTTAATAAGGGGGGAAAAAGAGGGTTTTAAGCCCCCCTTACCAAGGGGGGATCAACTTCCTTCAGCTTCTAAATACTCAAAATTGGGATATTCAAAAATAGGAGCTTGAATTTTTTCTGCATTCAACCCATCGCGAAGCTGACCAGTTAAAGCAGCCATCATAATATTATTGTGATGTATCGTATATCCTAATTCCCTAACATCACGTTTTTCCCAATAACCGCTGTCATCAGAAACTTCATCCAAAATTCCTAATTTCTCTGCTTCGTCCAGCATCCTTACAAGCATCAAATGGCACTTTAAAAAATTATTTATCCCTCCGTACTCTGGGTTACTTGCATACTGGGTCTTACAAAAACCGTGCCATATCCAATCCGAAACTTGATTTGCTTCTGTGATTTCAGAATGCGTTGCTAACCCAAACGCTGCTGTTTCGGCGCCTTCTCCAGGCAGTGTATCAAAAGCAATCATATATTTAGAGCTAATTGCCGAAAACACTTCTTCATCATCTGTATCAATTGGTTTCATTGCACGAAGCTTAAGAAAAATATTTGGGTCATAAATATCAGTTTCATCAAATTTACAGTCTTGACCTTCAAGCTCGACCATTTCATCAATCGTCACGAAAGGTAATTTTGATGCCAATTCACGTAAAGCAAGTATTTTGGAACGCGCTTGCTCAACAGTTGCTGATTTTAATTCAAATTGATAGCTAATTACTAAACCCATTTTTTATTTGATGCACGTATTTTTTTATAATTATATTTTATCAGTATGAAAAAAACAGCAAATACTAACATAGCTGTATTAAGAATAATTACATGTAAAACAAATTATTGTAATATTTTTGACCTAAAAAGCAAACTTTAACGTTTATGTATCTTTATAATAAGTTTATTTGGAATAAAGAATATACTTATTACTTTTTATGTTGTAATGTTATTTAACTTTTAACACAACATGAATAAACTTGATTATGAGGCACCGTAAAAACACAAAAATAAGAACTTTCTGTTCCCCAAAGAAATAGAGAATTTAAGTATTTGATTATAATTAGCTGTTGATAACGCTAATATATAGTCAATCCACATTATTAACCCAGTAGTAGCAATATGTTAGCCATTTCAGCCACCTATGAAGTGACCTGGGAGAAGTTACCAGATGATTTTATTCTAGACGACGAACCCGTGGATAATATTTCTCAACCTCCACTTGCTGCCGCATTGACAGAAAGCTTGATACTTGCCGGGAGATTGCCCACTAATGCTTTAACCACCACCAATTACGGTATTTGTGCCACCTTAAATGGACAAACTGTGGTTAAAGCTCCCGACTGGGGTTATCCCGGATTTCTCACAAGTGAAAAAAAATGACTCGTTTGGGTAAAATTTAGGATGGCTTAATTGATACATTGAGAAATTGCACTCAAAAAGAAAAGATGTTAACGTATAAGCCGAAGCTAATAAGCTAAATTAAATACAAAAAATATTACGAATACTGAGTCAGAAACTTATTAATCTAAAAATTAAGCACGTTAAACTTAGGGTTAAATCAAGTAAATTTACCCGAATTGCAAGCTAATAACCATAACCGTGTATTAAATCAAAATCAAGGGGAGCATCCAATGAAGGCAAGAAATATAATTATTAGGGTATCAGAAACCCTTATCTAATATATGTATAGTGAAAAAAATCACCTGACTTTCATTAGATACTCCCAAATCAAGCAAAGTGTGGAAGCCGAGATAAGTAATTGTAAGCTGTTGCAAAAATATCTTTATAGGGACAAGCGCAAGTAATAGCAATTAGAACCCGTTGGCTATTAAAAGTAATAATTGCCCCTAATTTCAGTAGCTTTGTACGAATCGTTCCAACAGTAGCATTTTTTAGCTCAGTTTTTGCCAAACATTGCTCTCTGAAAGCATTCATTAAAATATAAGCAATAGAAGAGAACCACAAGCGTAATTGATTTCCGGCAAATGTATGTGTACTAGTTCTGTCACTTTTTACGTCTAACTTTTGCTCCTTAAGATTGTTTTCCATATTACCGCGCGGACAATACTTTTCAGTATAGAGCCGCCCTGGAGGAACTTTTTTGGTAGAGAGTGATGTGACAACAAAGCGAGTCTTTACTTCTTCACAACTATACTCAATTTTTGAAACAACACGACGGCTACGGCTCCATGAATCTGTAGTTTGATAGTCAAACGAACAATACCAAACTGAATTTTTAACTAATGCTGATGCTTGTTTTTTTAATTCTTCCGATGGAGTAAGCAGAGTTTCTAAAAAACTGGTTACAGGCTGAAGTTTTTGCAAATATTCTTGAGAAGCTCGTCCAACCGCTGATTGTATAAGTTGAAGTAGCCGACTGTTTTGAGCTAACCCAAAAACGTAATCGATGCCGACTTCAGATTCACACCATGCCATAATCTCTTCTCGTGAATAAGCACTATCTCCACGAACAATAATTTTGACTTGAGGCCAACGCGCGCGTATTTGTTTAATAATCCTTTGTAACTCGGTCTTAGCTCCTCCAGCAGGGTCTGAATTAGAGGCACGAAGTTTTGCTGCTAATAAATGCTTTCCACAAAAAAGATATAGTGGAGCATAACAGTACCCTTTATAATAAGGATTAAAAAAACTTTCTTCTTGATTACCATGTATTAAATCATCGGTAACATCTAAATCTATAGTTATTTGTCGTGGTGGTTTTAAATAAGATTCTAAAAAAAACTCGACTAATAGTGTTTCTATTGCTTTTGGGTCATGGTCGATACGATGATATCTACTATCAGCCATTGAATCAACATCTTCTGGGCAATGTTCGATGCGGTTTAAAGTACTTATTCAAACGCCAAAGTTACTGGCTCTTCTGATAAGTTAATTGCTTTTCCGACTGCAAGCGCAAATATTGGGTCATTACGTAGAGTTTCATGGTCATTTATATCTTCGTAGCCCATAACTAAACCATATACCCTTTGTGCAATTAAGGAAACTAATGAATGTTCAATTCTATTTTGTTCCCTGTAATCTTTAAAACATGCTGCTATACGTGATGTTATCTCTCTTTTTCGGTCTAGCTCCGCAATTAATGTTAAGCCAGCATCCGATGTTACAGTTTTACCAGTAAAATTAACTATGACTGGGCAGGACTTAACTTGTTCAAATTTAAACTGTTTTGGTATAGAATGTGTTGTACTAGGGGTCATAATCTAAACTGCTGGAAACTTTGTGCAATATATATTTTGGCAGTTTTTGACCCCTATTTTCTCAGACTTTGTGAGAAATCCGGGTTATGTACCATCAATTAAAGTTCCACGTTCAGAGGTAACACGCAGTTATACTCCACGACTTCAAGGGGATATTCCTGTAATTGTCATGTAGTTTATCTCGGAAACGGAAGGTACTGAGTATTCTAGCAAACCAACCTACCCTCCTGGTAAATGGTTCTTTTATGAAAAAATTTTAGAAGTTCTCAACTACGCAATTTTTGAACCCGATGGAGCGTAAGATGCTCACTGTTTAGAGCATCTCACTAACAAACGTGCGAATTCAGAGATTTCCACATCTAGCAACGATAATGAAATACAAATAACGCTTAGAAATATAAATCAAATAGTCAAGCTATGAATATCTATGAAATTTTACAAGCCAAACGAGAGGAAATTTTGCAAATAGCTACCAAATACGGTGCATATAACATTAGGATTTTTGGTTCTGTAGCACGTCGCGAAGCTAATATAAACAGCGATGTCGATTTTTTGGTTGAAATGGCGCCAGGACGTAGCCTTTTTGACCTAGGTGGATTATTAATGGAGTTGCAAGTGACACTTGGTTGTGAGGTCGATGTTGTCACAGAGAAAGGATTGCGACAGCGAATTCGAGAGCGGGTATTAAGTGAGGCTATTCCATTATGAGAGACAATCGTGAAAAGTTGCGTGATATTTTAGAAGCGATTGAACGTATCCATAGATATGCAGTAGATATGCAGTTCAAGGTCGCCAAGCTTTTGAACAAAACGAACTGATTCAAACTTGGTTTATTCAACACCTACAAATTATTGGAGAAGCATCGCGCGCTTTATCTGCTGATATTCGCGAGCAAAATTCAGAAGTCTCTTGGTCGATAAAATTTTACCTTAGATGTAAGCGTGTTTCTGATTAATGTTTACTTCTGAGTAGGGGTTAACAATACTATTACTTAGATTTAAATCTTCTTCATTACTTAAAAAATTTTTATTAATTTTCAGGTATAGTTTGGTTTGGTTCCAAGCTATTACAGCAAAGTTAGTATTGCTATTATAATTATTATAACTGGAAACTAGAAAATTTGGTGTAATTAAAGGCTGAGTATTGAAATCTCCAAAGACTTAGAGAAACTGGCTGGAGGAAGAATTGAGCCAGAGATTTGTCATGGATTGCTAGAATTCAAAGGTGGTGTTGTTGGAGGTGGTAAAGGTGGAAAAATTATTGCAGGAGGTAAATTGTTAGGTAATTGAATTGGATATCCTAAGTATCCTGTATATATTGGCTGCACATAATTTGGCTTTTGGTGGTAATTGTACCCCTGTGAGTAGTCCTGTAAAGTAGAGTTGTTAAATCCCAATGCCAGCCAGGTTTGGTAATCGACGAATCCAGTTGCATTCAATCCTGCATTCCGTTGAAATTGAGCTACTGCATCTCTAGTTGCAGCACCATAATACCCATCAGTATTTGCTCTGAGGAACCCCCACTGCTGTAACTGTTGTTGTAGGGCAATAACACGCTGGCTATGTTCTCCAAGACAAATTTCGCCACGTGCTGCATTGCAATCGTTATTATTCCAACCGTTGTTTGCATTATTAGATGTGATAAGAGCTTGAGAAACTAATGCCAAGGTTTGTGAGTCGGCAATACCGTTGGGAATAAGTCCATTACTGCGTTGGAAGTTGACGACAGCATCGCGCGTTGTTGGTCCAAAAGTACCTGTTGGGTTAACAGGGAAAAAACCTAACTGTCGTAAATCTTCTTGTAATCTTCTGACAAGAAATCCTTTATCACCATAATTTAATGCATTGGCCAGTGGGTCTCCACCGATACCAGGAGTACTCCTGTTAGCCAACATTCTTACTTGACGAAGACAATTTCTAGCAGGCCAGTTCCAGTTCCCATCAAAAGATGTGACCTCAGATATAACCTCACGAATTTTACCATCGTTACATTTTATACTAACTGTGGCTCTCGGTTCTAACTCAAGAAGATCGCCATCAAATAAAGGATCGTATTTACGGGCTACTTTGCGTTTAGAATCACGGTCGTCCTTAATCCATACCTTACCCTTTATACTAAAAATTTTTCCTACTTCTCTTGCCTGTTGTGCTACAACTTGGCTTGTTTCAGAGCCAAGATTATTTATAGTTAATAATATGAAACTAAACGTAAGAAAAATATAAGCTTGATATTTCATATTTTTATGTTTACCTATCAAGCTTCTGTTGATTTACTAAGCGCATTTGTGCTTTTTCATACCATTTTTTTTCTTCTGGGCTGTTGTCAGGTATAACATAGCGTAAACATTTTTCCCATTGCTTGTTAGCTTCCTCTTTGTTATCTCGCTTTTCCTGTAGCTCCGCAAGTAAGCAATAAGCCGCAGCAAAATCTACTTCCTTTAACTGCTTTTTATCTAGCTGGATAGCCTGTTGTAGGTAATATTCAGAATTGTCATAACTATTATTCTCTAAATATGCCCAACCAATATTCTTGAGCATGAAATATTTCACATCATTTTCTTTCACTTGAGAAATAAGTGGTTTTAGTAGTTTAATTGCATCATTAGAACCTTTACCCTGAATTTTACCTAAAATAAATAGCCGTGCTAATTGGCTAAATGCAATTTTTTTACCACCTTTTCTTGCTACTTCATAATCATTCCTAGCATTACTAAATTTATTAAGTTTTTCGTAAGTCCATCCTCGGTAATAGTAAGCATCTGAAGAGTTGGGTTGAAGTAATAGCGCTTTGTCAAAGTTCTTTAAAGCCTCTTTCGGATTATTATCTAATAGTAAGAATTTTTGACCTAGTTTATAAAAAGCCTCGTAAACATAAGGTTTTAAAAGTAAAAAACCTAAGAAAATTAGCAAAGACATTATTACCAATCCGGTAGTAGCTGTATTTGTAATTCGTTTAGCTTTTTTTTGAGCTTGAGTTAATACTAAATTTGCTTCAGCCAATATACGAGTTTCTTCTTCTTTAACTTGTAAAGCAATTTGAACATCATGCTTATCAAGTTCTTGACTAGCAGCTAAGAATTGATAGTCTTCTACGCTTAAACTTTTACCAAATCCCCAAGCCAGTGCCTCCTGTAATAATTTTCCTCGTAGCAGTTGAGATTGATCCAAACAACTTGAATTTAACCAAGTTTTAATTTGCTCTCCGTAAGGGCGTATTTCCTGTAGTTGTTTCTCAACCCATATTTGATGAAAAACCCACTTATAAATGCGGTTGTAAATCCTTAACTTCTCCTGCTGCTTGACTACTAATCCTGATAGTTGTAACTCCATCTGTTCAGGACTGTCATCTCCTACTATTTCTCCCTGCTGCAAAATTTGCTTATATAGTCCTAACAATCTACCAACATGCTGCTCATTACTTAGAATGCGATCGCGTATTGTTCTCAAATGCTCTGGTTCATCCTGTGATTCCCAATTTTCAATAATGCGTGTTCGTACCAATTTTTCCACTTCCGCGATATTGGTAATATCTGGAATTAGGTTGCAAAGCTTCTGAGTCAGAAATGGTTGTCCACCCGTCCAAGCCAAAATTTGTTCTAGCACATTTTGAGGATTGCTGACTTTCCCTACTAATCCTTGAGCTAATGGTTCGGCTTCATGCAATTGAAACCCATTGAGTTCAATTGCTCTACCAATATTAAACGGAGTACGTTTTTTGTCCTGAATCAAAATTGAAGGAGTTGCGACTCCCAAGAGTGCAAAGGTAAGACGTTTGTATATAGGCTTATCTGAACGTTTGTTGTAACAAAAGCGAATCCAAGCAAAAAAATCATCTATAGAAAAATTGAGACTTAGTACACTATCGATTTCATCTATAAAAATGATAATTAGTTGTGGAACTTCAACTAACAATACTTCTTCAATAAATTCGCTCAATCGCTGTACCGGAGAAAGATAATCTCTTTCGCGCCACCAAGTCCGTAAATTGAATTGCCCTACAAGCTCAAAGCTACTTACCAAGCTTTTTACAATACCCGCATACCACTGTTCTGGTGTAACGTGTTGACTACCTATCTTTGTCAAATCAATTGCTGCACAAGCAATACCTTCATCTTGTAGCCGCTTCATAGTCTGCACCCGCAGGCTAGATTTCCCCATCTGCCGCGAATTTAACACATAACAAAATTCTCCAGCTTTCAAAGCCTGATATAATTCTTCATCAGCTTGGCGCCTAACATAACTAGGAGCGTCAATAGGTAAACTTCCCCCTACTTGGTATTCATACGCTGAGTTTGTTTCGGTGTTCATCAGCAAATCCCCTAAGTGAGACTACTTTGCAGAAGCTAAACGTTCTTGGAAATATTGGCGGTATAAATCGCAACGGGGCGTAACATCATTTCCTTGTAGATGCACTAAGCCCATACTAAGTAATTGAAAGCATTGTATCGAATCCAACCTAACAGGGCTAGTTGTTGTTACTAACTTTTTAAAAGCAGCAGCTAAACCTGGACGCTGTTCTAGGTTCCATAAATGGCGCCGCAAATGGTCACCATAAACACCTGCTTCTGTCGGCGCCGTTTGTAAAAACACATCTAAAGTCGTATCTTGTCGAGCAATACGATACATTGCCACCCTTATCAAAAATGGATGTCCTCCCACCATTGCCATTAACTGCTCAACTTGACTGTTACTCCAATTAAGTCCATGTCGTCGCGCTAAATCATGTACCTGTTCTTGACTTAACTCTGGTAACTCAATTGGCAAACCGACGTTAAAAGGCGATTGATTAATATTCATTGGGATATAAACTTCGGTGGAATGTACTACTACCAATCGTAGTTTTTTCCAAATATCGCGATTTTTGCCGTCTTCGTGCCATGCGCGCAATAGTCCAAAAAAGTCAGCAGCGATTTCCGGATGTTGGAATACTAAATCAACTTCATCTAAACCTAAAACCAATGGTTGATTAATCTCTGATAAAAGATATTCTTCAAAATAAGCGGTGCAGTTATCTTTACTACCAAAAATATCATCCCAGTAATCTGCTAACTTGTTGGATAGTTTAAGTCTTCTTCCCACACTGGCACAAAACCATCTAAGAAACTTATCCAAATCACCAAAAACCTTACCATCCGCGAGTTGAAAGCTTAAAGGTACGGTTAGACAACCGTTTTTTGAAGCATGGTAAAGAATTCGTGCCATAAGTGACGTTTTACCCATTTGCCGAGGCGCCTTGATACGTATCAATGAACCTGGTTTTACTATTGCTTCGTAGCAGCGTTCTTCAATTGGAGGACGTTTAACGTAAAAAGCTGAAGCTAAATCTACCTGTCCTTCTGGGAGTTCAGGTTCTGCAACGGGTAAAGGAGGAGTATCTTGACTTTCGACTACAGGCGCCGTTGTTAATTCTTGCGTAGGGGCACAATATATCGTACCTTCAGAATTTTCGGCTAATAATGTTAATATTTCTTGCAATATTTTAGAAGTATCAGCAAACGACTTCCACTCACGCTGCTGTATTTGGTTTAAATAACCCCGCAAATCGTAGTTAAGCGGTGAAGAAAAAGGAAAGTTAACGCGAATAGGCAAAATGACAGGTTTCTGTTCTGGTCGTAAATCCTGTAATTGCTTTGCCCGTCGTACTTCCTCTGTCACCATCTCACTATTTGCCGATTTGGGTGACAGTAATAATAAGAAGTAATCACATCTTTCTAATTCTCTATCAATACGCTGTGCCCAGTTTTCTCCTAAGCGTATGCTTTCCCCTGCCATAAATGCTTGATGTCCCGCAGCTTGGACAGCTTCATAGAAATTCTGGGCAAGGCTTAAATCTGGGTCTTCGCTGCGATAGCTAATGAAAACTCTCCTTATTTCACTAGCTTCAAGTGGTGGTACTATCGCTTGTATATTAAGAAAACTTGATAAATTTGACCATTTTTCCTGCACTGTGGTGAAAGGTACAGCTAAGGCGCCTTCAGTATTATCGTAAGCAGCAATTATCCCTACTACTCGTTGACTTTCAGCATCAAAAACAGGAGAACCACTGTAACCTCCTTGTACCTGCTGCGAGTCAGCTTTTACTCTCAGTCGCAACATTGGCAGGTTATTAAATCCAGCCTGAGAATTAATATCGGTGATAGTACCATCGATTGAGGCGCCTTGAGGAAAATCTGGGCGCCCGTAACCAATTGACAAAAACCTGTCCATTGGCTGAAATTCTAAAGACAAAGGCGCCGTAGCACCCTGGTAAGCTGATAATTTTAATACTGCAAAATCATCGCAGTTGCTACTACCTTGATAAACTAACTCTATTTTTTGCCCATTTATCCGCACTTGTTCCCATCCACCTGCTTCTTCTACTACATGCGCGCAGGTTAGTAAATATCCTTCGGGTGAGATAAAAAAGCCTGTACCTTTGATGTCACCATCAGTGTTAGAAATAGGTACAGTACAAGCTTTTACTAAATCCCAACTCATAGTATTTTCCAAAGGTAAAATCTAGATTTTTTGTTTTTGGGCAAGATGCTTCACTACGGTGACTCATGACACAAAACGAACTCTACAGGCATCTTTATAGAAATGTTGGGTTTTCCTTCGGAACACTACGTGAACGCAAAGCCTCCACCCAACCTACGTTACTACGTTATGGTTGTTCTTCGGGTTGTGATGGTTGTGGGGGTGGTAATTTGTTTGTGTCTGGCGCCAAGTTCCAGGTTATTTTTACTTTTAATGACGCTTGTCCGGTAGATTCGACGACATAGACGGAACCTTTGGCTGTAAAGTTTATACCAAACTCAGCTTCGGCAAATGCAGGTTGTGATTCTTTTTGTAAAGCTTTAAATGCCTGTGTAATAGGACGGCAACCGCGTATAATCAAGTCTCGAACGGTATCAAAACTCCGGTCTACTTTTTCTATGGCTACATCGCTTGGTGCAGCTACACGTCCTACTGACACTTCTGGTACTTCTACTGCTACAAGGATAGTTTCACCATTGCCTGTATCAAGTTCGATGATTTTACGTGCCATGATTTTGTTGATAAGTAATTATGTTGAATAAACTAGGCGCCTGCTGAGTATATACAGTAACTTGATAATTGCTTTCAGGCAAAGAATCATTCTTAGGCATGAGGCAAAATCCAGGAACTATACCAAAATAGGGATATAAATAAAACTTATTTCTATCTTTTGGTTGTTAACTTCATAATTCCTTAATATATGACTTATTCTGCTGTTCGGTCAGACAAAATTCTTATTGTTGATGATTCTCCTGATAATGTATTTCTAATTGGTACCATTTTGGAAGAAGATGGTTATATCGTTAGTACGGCTGAAAATGGTTCTACTGCTCTGGCAAAAATCGAGGAATCTAGTTTTGATTTAGTTTTACTTGATTTAATGATGCCCGGAATGGATGGTTACGAAGTTACACGTCGTATCCGTGCAAATAAGGAACTACGGTTTATGCCGATTCTCTTAATTACGGCACATGATTCTCCAAATGTCGCTCAGGGTTTAGATTTAGGCGCCGATGATTTTATTCGTAAGCCTGTAACCGTTGATGAGCTTCTTGCTCGCGTGCGTTCTTTGTTACGTCTTAAGCACAGTATCGATGAACGTGATGAAATTGCACGGCAAAGAGAAGATTTTGTCTCGCGTCTCACCCATGACTTACGGACACCCTTGGTTGCTGCTGAACGGATGCTCGAATTATTATTGCAAGGCGCCGTAGGTGAATTATCGCCACAAATGAACGAAATTATTACCATCATGGGGCGCAGTAATACTAACTTACTGGAAATGGTGAATACTTTACTCGAAGTTTATCGGTTTGAAGCAGGACGTAAAGCGCTGGCTTTTTTTCCGGTAGATATAAATAAGTTACTTCAAGAAATAGTCGGTGAGTTGGCGCCTATTGCACAACCGAAAGGACTAACTATAAATTTCGAGACCAAATTAAATCAAGTTACCGTTATGGGTGACCGCTTGGAACTTCATCGACTTTTTACCAATTTAGTAGGTAACGCGATTAAGTTTACTGATAAAGGTGGAGTTACTATTCGTTTGACAAAAGCAAGCGATATGGATGAAGGCATTATGGTGGAAGTTGTTGATACTGGTATGGGTATTCCATCTGAAGAACAAGCAACTTTATTTGAAAGGTTTCGCCAAGGTAGTCACAAACGTTCGGGTAGCGGTTTGGGTTTATATCTTTCACGCCGCATTGTTGAGGCACATCAAGGAACTATTCAGGTTAATTCTCTTGTTGGTAATGGCAGTGTATTTACCGTTTGTTTACCAATGAAACAGTAATGAGTGCTGAGTGCTGAGTGCTGAGTGCTGAGTGCTGAGTATAGTAAAATTGGGATACAGTTTGGGAATCGTTTGATGACATTGTTTGCATCTTCTTTACCATTTGGTGGTGTGGGTTATAGCGGAATTGGTAGTTATCATGGTAAAGAAAGTTTTGACACTTTTTCACATTACAAAAGTGTATTAAATAGACGTATATTTTTTGATTTAAAGCTCTTGTATGCTCCTTACGCAGGAAAGCTGAGTTGGTTGAAAAAATTATTAGGTTAATTTATGAATGATTATACTATACAACAACAACAGCTTATCCAGCATATCAAAGATAATATGCAGCAAGCTCAAACACAAATGAGCATCTTTGAAATGAAAAGTGATTATGAAAACGATGATGCAATTAGTTTAACTTCGGTAACGCTAATTTCAAAAGCAATTACCAATATAATAGTTGACAAAATTATACAGCCATTACAACTAATAGAGCCTTGTCATTATTATTATGCAACTGATTTAATGCACATCACTATAAAAAATGTGCGAAAAATGCATAAACCTCCGCGCTTCACTGAAGATGATGCTCAAAAAGTCAATAACTTATTCCAAAAAATTATTCCTCGCTTTTCATCATTCAAATTCAAGTTTGAAGGTTTAGTACTATTCCCTACAAGTTTTTCATTAATTGGTTACTGTGACGAAACACTAAGAGAACTAGTTCATGCTTTAGATGAAGGACTTAAAGAAATTGGTTTAGCTGACGATAAAAAATATATTTCTGATACAGTATTTTTTGGAAACATGACGCTATGTAGATTTACAGAGGTGCCAAGCTTATTATTACAAAATAAAATCCGAGAGTTAGAAAGTATTTATATAGGGGAAATGAACGTCTCTGAAATCAACTTGGTAACATGTAACGTAGTTTGCCACCCTAAAAGCCGAAGAGTTATAGGCACCTATACATTGTAGTAAATTATAGGTTGGGTGGAGCGCTTTTTCGCTTCCCAACAAAAAAGATTAGAAACAAACTGTGAACAAAAGTACTATTTTTTCAACCAGTAGTACCAAGTGGTGCCACTTGAACAAGCAACTAAAAGTTCATACCAGTATCATTTAATAAGCAACTCATTCAAATTCAGTATTTATATTGAGTGAAATTCGGTTTTTTATTTTTACTGAGAGTATATATTTAAACTAACGCACTATCTAACAGTACTGCTGGTTAACTTAACCAGTAGTACCAAATTACGCCACTTGCACAAGTACATCATAAAAACGTCCACAATTGTAGACATTTTGTGGCAAGTAATTTCATATATACTGATATTATTTAACGAGTAAAGACTTAAATTTCAGTATTTATATTGAGCGAAATTCGACTTTTTATTTTTATTGAGAGTATATATTTCAACAAATACACCTGCTATTTAACAGTACTACTGGTTAAGTTAACCAGTAGTACCAAATTGCGTTAATTATAGGGTAGTAGTCTGTGTCATTAATTTTGGTGGGTTACTTCTTCTCTTTTCTTTCTTTGTGTCCTACCCTTCGGGAAATCCTTCGGATAATGTGACCTTTGTGGTTCATTGCTCTTACTTCTCAAAACTGTTGATACAAATTACTAGTAGTCCGTGTCAAAAGTTTTGGTGTGTAGGTGCCAACAGTAGGGTGGGCAGTGCCCACCTTACTATTAACCAGTAGTACCAAATTGCGTTAATTATAGGGGGCAGGCGCCAATTAACCTTTTCTCTGTGCCCTCTGCGCCTAATAAGGTAATAATATTTACCGTCAAAATTTATGGTTTATGTTGGGTTGCGTAAACTCCACTCAACCGGAGAGTGATACGAGTATTAATAACTATAACGTTCTTCGGCAAAGGGTTCGCCACGTTGGTGATAACCATTGCGTTCCCAAAAACCCAAGTCTTCTTTTTCAAGAAATTCTAGACCGTTTATCCACTTGGCGCTTTTCCAGGCATAAAGGTGAGGTACAACTAACCTCATGGGTCCACCATGTTCTGCTGGTAACGGTTCATCAAATAGTTTAAACGCAAAGAAGTTTTCTTCGCGCACAAAGTCTTCCATTGAAATGTTGGTTGTATAACCACCATAACAATGTTCCATTATATGCTTGGCTTTTGGCTCTACTTCGATGACCTTCATAAAGTCGGTGACTTTAATACCAGTCCATTTCACATCTAGTTTTGACCAACGAGTAACACAATGAAAATCAGCAGTAAATTCACTTTGGGGTAACTGCATAAAGTCATCCCAAGTCAAAATTTTAGGCGCCGCAGCACCCGATATACGAAATTCCCATTCCTTCATATCGACTGGAGGAGTCGAGCCATAAGTTAATACGGGGAACCCGTTCGTTAAATATTGACCTGGGGGTACTCGGTCGTTAGGTTCAGTTGGTTTTTGAAAAAATTTCCCTGGCATCAGCAACAAGAGTAGGAGTTAGGAGTTAGGAGTTAGGAGTTAGGAGTTAGGAGTTAGGAGTTAGGAGTTATTAGCCACTCAGCACTTAGCACTCAGCACTCAGCACTCAGCACTCATAACTCATAACTCATAACTCATTATTACTCTTCGTCTTCGCTTTCTTCTTCATCTGTTGGATAGACGAAGGTTGAACGTCCACTCAATATTGATTTACCGAGGGAAATTGCTTTTTGTGCTTCGACGGATGCTTTACGTCTCCAGGTTGCACGTCGTGAGTCACGCTTAGATTTTGAGGTTTTCTTCTTTGGAACAGCCATGTGTTAGAATATCGCAATTTTTGACAACCTTTTAATTCTATGCCATTTACGAGAATTGGGAATAAACCAATTCAGAAGAGTGCATTTTTCATTAGTTCGGATTTCTTGGACTTGCTGGCGTTGGTGCTGGTTCTGGCTGAGGAACTGGTTGTTGAGTTACTGAGGAGTCAAATTGTAATAAACTGCGTGCAGTCTTAAAATACTTTGCCCAAACTTTGGGGTCAGGACGGTTACGCCATTGTTGACGACTGACTCGTAATTCTAGTATTGGTGCAATTGCGCCATAATTTTGCCCAGATACTATAACTGATACTTCTGTAATTAAAATATCTTGGTCGAAAGTTCGCTGTGCAGCCGCGCGTGCTGCTACTTCTGCTCTAGTTAGCATGTTTTGGTAAGTTTCTTCAGACAAGCGGTCAATGACAATATCACCTGTTGCAGTATAAGCTCGCACTAATTGTGGTGCCCCAACTTCCGTAGCAACCCATACAGGTACGGCTATACCTAACATTAATATGGCTTTAACTATCCGGATTTTTGCTTCCAACCTAGGATCATAGAGATTAAATAACTTTAAAATATTCTCTACCTGTAGTGTATTTATGCTTAAAGATTTATGAATACTATTTTTCATATGTTTTCGCTCCTGAGAAACTCCTAATTGAGATTGCATTAAAAAACAAGTAATAAATTTAACCTTAAATCTTACTGGTCGAAATAATCACTTAGACTATTAGACATAGGTTAGCCTTGTTTTTTAGCAGAAGCAAACCGCAATTCTTCCGATAATGTAAACCAAGTGCAATCACAGTGATGCCTAATAACTGGGCGATAGCCATCGGTATCAATCAATATCAGTTCCTTCAACCTCTAGCTTGCGCTGAAGCTGATGCTATGGCGCTCAGGGCTTTTTTGATTGAAGATGGCGCCTTCAAAGAGCAGCAATGCTTGTTGATGAGCGATACTTCGCCGCCAATTGGTGACCGACCGACTACTCCAACTAAGGAGAATATATTATTACTACTTGAGGATTTAGCCGCCGCTTGTTGGCACCCCTCTGACCGGGTGTGGCTTTTTTTCAGTGGATACGGAGTAAACCACAACGGTAGAGATTATTTAATGCCCGTTGATGGAACTCCTGAACGTATTGAAGAAACGGGCATTGAAGTTGCAGCCCTGATGCAAAGTCTACAGGTATCAGGCGTTAACTTACTAATGTTGCTTGATATTAACCGTGCGTTTGGAACATTGGACGAGATATACGTTGGGCAAGAAATCATTGACCTCGCGCAGGAATTACAACTCCCCTTGATTCTGTCGTGCCAACCCGAACAATTTTCCTACGAAAGCAACGAACTCGGACACGGTTTCTTTACAGCAGCACTTTTGGAGGCTTTACGTTCAGGTAATGGCAACACATTAGGCGAATTAGAAGCCTATTTAAGCATTCGGACACCAGAACTCTGTCAGCATTTCTGGCGCCCGACACAAAACCCTGTCACAGTTATTACTTCAAGCAAGCAGGTTATTTTGGGAAACTTTGAATTAGAAAACGACGACGCACCAGCGATAGTAGTATCTGAAGAAATCTTCGCCTCGGCACTATCAGCTCCCCTATTAGAAAGCGCTACAAACAAAAACAACTCACATCCAGCACAGTCTCCATCCAATTACTATTCGCAGCTTCAAAATGCTCAAAATGCGACTAACATCAAAAATCAAGTTGCCACAACTAATTTTGGTGAATATGGGCAAGGATATATAAATTCTGGTGTACAGTCAGCAATTCCACAAGCTAGTCAACGAAGCTTACCCCCTTCGCTTCCAAAAGCTAGACCTAGGGTTGAAACTCAACAACCAGTTAGTAGTATTCCAGTTTCAGAGCAAAATCAAGAACAAGAACACGAAAGTAGTGCAGGTGTTCCATTTTGGCTACAAGTATTATTGTGGGGTGGTAGCATGACGTTACTGCTAGGGATGATAGTAATTTTATTATTCCGTAATCAATCTGGAGTAGAGCAAAATAATTCAACATCATCTAATGTCACCCCAGATGAAACATCACTCGTTACAACTGCAAAAGAAAATTCGGTTGCTAGACCACCTCGTACATCTGAGCAAACGGCGCCTGTTACACAACTAACTACACAACCAACTATACAACCAACCGCAAGTGCAACACCTGAGACCACACCAAAACCTCAAGTAGCAGCACCAATAGTAATAAACCCACAAATTCGTAAACAAGCACTTGCTGAGTTAGATAGATTATCGCTTACCCCTACACAAGCAAATGATTTAAAGATAGCTATCGCTGCCGCACGTAAAATCAAACCAGACGACCAGCAATACTCTCAAGCGCAGGCTAATATTCAAGTTTGGAACAGTATGATATTTGATTTAGCACAAGAACGTGCTAAAAAACGCCAGTATTCTTCGGCTGTTGCTGCTGCTCAACTAATTGGTGAAAATGAAGCGTTATACCCAAAAGCAGATTCAGCAGTTACACAATGGCGCCAACAGGCCAAACAATATGTAAGTAATAAAACAGTTGTTGAAGCAGCTACAGGTTTGGTTAAACCAGGACAAGCATCAAGCTATAACCGCGCGATAGAAGTTGCTAAAAAAGTACCGAAGGGTGAACCAGGTTTCGACGCAGCACAAAAATCTATCGATAAATGGAGTAAGGAAATATTAAATCTAGCCAGAAAGCGCGCGGCAAAAGGTGACAGACAAGCGGCAGTTAGTACAGCCACTCTAGTTCCACAAGGAACACCCGCTTACAGCGCAGCACAAAGAGCCATTCAACAGTGGAAAAAATAACAATTAGTGCTGAGTAATGAGTGCTGAGTGCTGAGTGCTGAGTGCTGAATAATAGATTTAACTGCTAACTCCTAACTCCTAACTCGTACAGACGTGATTAATCACGTCTCTACTTTTAACTTTACTCAGCACTCAGCACTCAGCACTGTCAACTTTTAACAATATTGCGAAACGTCTTCGCCACATTTATCAGCAAGGAAACACAGTGCCCGAAAGCGTAAGCCAACAACCTCGTCATATAAAGGATTGAGCTTACACATTGGCGGAATGTGGAATAAGGTTTTGCCGAATAACTTTACATCGCGCTCAAACGGACATTGAGATGGAATAAATTTACAAAGACGATGCGCGATTTTGCTGTCGCTAATTTCAATGCTGTCTACCCAGTTCCGCAATGGCTTTAAACAATCAAAACCTGGCTTTTTAGGAAGATGGTTTTGATGAATAATATTTTTGTCTTCAGTTTGCGTGTGGTTGAGAGATACCCAGCTTGCTAAAAAAATCTTTTGTTTGGTATTACCAAATACCTTCATGGTTCGCTCCTCTGTGTATTTGAGGCTATTTAACTGTAAACGAACGTTTAATATCAAAAGCTAATTATCTCTCCCGGAAGAAATTGGCTTTACGCCTCGATGCAATCTGATGTACTGGTAACAACACAATTTCGGTTTTTTGTTGTGCTGCACAGTTTAAGTGTTTTTTGCAATCGCGACTTAAATCAGAGTTCACTTATTATCTACGTCCAGTTAACAGCAAATTCCATATAATCGGTACTGCGATGCTACTATCTTGTTGATAACTTGACACAATTAAAATTTTAATAAAGACATCTGCCTTTGGACAGATATAAACCTCACTTTATTCAATTTATTTCTAACATATTCTTAGTTTCATCATAGATAAAACTCTATATGTTGTATTCTGGCATGAGTGACTTATTTAAAAAACCACCCGTTAACACCAGAAGCTGGCTAGCATACATTAGTTCCCCAATATTTAAATTTAATTTACCTAGGTAAATTCTATAGGGGCTTTTAATTTGAGAAAGTTCGCTTGGATACTAGTTTCAGGGTTAATAACGTAAAAAATATTACACAAATTCTTGTGAGTTTCTACCAAATTGTTGTTTACGGTGTATTAGGGCTAACTTATTTGGGTTTAGCGGTTGGATACGTACCTGGTTTACGGATGAACCGTCCCACGATAGCCTTCGTTGGTTCTAGTTTTCTCATTTCTCTCGGCGCCATCAACTTGGACGAAGCATGGCAAGCTATTGACGTTAAGACCATCATATTTCTGTTAAGCATGATGGTGGTTAATGCCAATTTAACTTATGGGGGATTTTTTGCGCGCGCTTTATATTTGCTGCTGCGTCTGACGCGAAGTCCGTTGGGACTATTGATAGCTTTGACTGTGGGGACTGGTGTTCTCTCTGCCTTTTTTCTCAATGACACACTGGCTTTGATTTTTACCCCATTTACTTTAACTCTGACGACTGCTTTAAAGCTGAATCCCATACCCTATTTATTAGCTTTAGCAGCAGCGACAAATATTGGGTCTGTCGCGACTCTCAGCGGCAACCCCCAAAATATATTAATTGGTTCTTTTTCAGGTATCGCCTATCTTGATTTTCTCGCTAATGGACTACCAATTGCTGTAGCAGGCATGGCAATTCAAATTATTTTGTTGTACGTCTTCTATCCAGAAGTACGCTCAACTGTTCCTTGTGAGAATTTCTCTTTAGATAACCAGCGTATATATAAACCTTTATTCAATAAAACCCTTTTTATTGTCGCAGGACTGTTAATTGGCTTCGCCATCGGTTTACCACTTGCACAAACAGCATTAATTGCCGCTAGCTTACTGTTAATAACACGGCGCCTCAAACCCGAACGGATTCTTACCAAGTTAGATTGGAACTTAATATTAATGTTTTCTGGATTATTTATTCTCAGTAAAGTTACACAAAAATTAAACCTAATTCAACCTTTTACAGGCATAATTAATACATCAATTGGTTTAATTAGTGTTACATCTGTTTTATCGAATTTAATATCAAATGTGCCTGCGGTCTTACTTCTAGAACCGTTGATCCCCTCATATGATACTCAGTCGTGGTTATTACTTGCCTTCTCTTCGACTTTGGCAGGAAATTTAACATTATTTGGCGCCGTAGCTAACCTTATTACTGTCGAAGCTGCCGCAAGTTTAGGATATAGATTAACTTTTTGGGAACACTTGCGATTTGGGGCGCCGCTAACAGTGTTAACTTTAGGATTTGTTTATTGGTGGGTAAGGTAACAGGTAAGGTGGGCATTGCCCACCCTACTCTCAGCACTCAGCACTTTCTACTCACCACTTCAAGAAGCAACTTGTGCAGCTGTTCTGGTGCGGCGCCTTCTACCATCAGTTGCAACTGTTGTTGTTGTCGTTGCCGTTGCGGTTGCCACAGTAACATTGACAGTTGGTTCATCAGGAATTTGCATCAATAATGTCACAGTTGGTTGACAATGCAATTCTTTACGTAACGAACGTGCTAAATCACGTTCAATTAACCCTTGTAAACCACCCCAGTCTACATCGGTTTTACCTTCGTAAGTTTGAGCAAATTCGCCCCAACGTACACTGAGAATTTCTTCTATTCGCTGCTGTACCCAATTTAGTAACAAAGGCTTTTCAATACTTGTTACTACTCCACGCATATGGATTTCGGGTCTTGCTAGTAATTTACCACTCCAATCTATTGCGGCAGCAATTGTTACTAAACCTTCTTCCGCCATTTTTTGACGTTCTTGCAAGACTCTAGCACTAACCATGCCTGAACCTGAAGTGTCAACCAACTCTAGACCCGCAGGCACTTTACCACCTACACGAATTGATTCTTGCGTCAGTTCGATAACATCTCCGTTATCAATAAGCACCATGTTCTCTTTTGGAACACCCATGCTTTGCGCTGTTTGCGAATGCTTTATCAACATCCGGTGTTCACCGTGTACTGGTACAAAAAACTTGGGTCGAGTTAGTGCCAACATTAATTTTTGGTCTTCTTGGCAACCGTGTCCAGATACGTGAATTCCTTTGTCACGTCCGTAAACTACGTTGGCGCCTTGCATCATCAATTTATCGATGGTATTTACTACAGCTATAGTATTACCAGGAATTGGATTGGCTGAGAATACTACCGTATCACCTTCACGAATCTTGATATGAGGGTGTTCTTTGTTCGCAATGCGCGTCATCGCGGACATTGGCTCACCCTGAGAGCCTGTTGTTAAAATTAATACTCTTTCGTCCGGTAAATTACGAATGGTATTCAGCGGTTGCAACAAATTATCTGGACACTTGATATAACCAAGGTTGCGCGCGTGAGCAATCAAGTTGAGCATCGAACGTCCAACAACGCTAACGACACGACTGTGCTTCTGCGCTAATTCCAAAATCATATTGATGCGGTGAACACTCGAAGCAAAAGTGGTTATAAACAACCTGCCTTCTGTTTGACTGAAAACTCTGTCGAGATTTGGATATACTGAACGCTCGGATGGTGTAAATCCTGGTACTTCTGAGTTAGTAGAATCACTGAGAAGGCAAAGTACACCTTTTTCACCATGCTCGGCTAATCGCTGTATATCAAAGCGCTCACCGTCAACGGGTGTATGGTCAAACTTAAAGTCACCTGTGTGTATAACTACACCAATTGGGGTATGAATGGCAACTGTAAAACTATCAGCAATGGAATGAGTGTTGCGAATATATTCCACTAAAAAGTTCTTACCAATTCGCACAACATCACGTGGCATAACTGAACGTAATTCAGTACGGTCACGTACTCCTGCCTCTTCTAATTTGCCTTCAAGCATTGCCAACGCTAAACGTGGCCCATACATTACAGGAATTTCAAACTGTTTAAGGTGGAATGCAATGCCACCAATATGGTCTTCATGTCCGTGTGTAACAATCATCCCCTTAATTTTATGGCGATTTTCACGGACGTAAGTCATGTCAGGAAGGACAATATTTACACCATGCATCCCATCAGTCGGAAAAGCCAAACCTGCATCGAGAAGAATTATTTCATCGTCGTACTCAAAAACACAGGTATTTTTACCAATTTCATGCAAACCGCCCAAAGGAATGATTTTGAGGGCGGCTGAATTTTCGTTTCTAGCCATTTTCTCCTTAGATTTTAACGAGTGTTAATTGTTAGTTTGTTAACTGCAAAATTTGATACACGTCCCAAAACTGTAACCAAATATTTATAAGTCAGGTCTGACAGAAGCTTTGCTTGATATATAGATGCTCGATTTGAGGTCAATCAATTGCTTAAATAAAATTTGTTTTTACTTCAATCAGTCATATTAACGAACTATATACATTCATTGGTAACACAACAATATCACCTGTCACCTGGTGAGATTTACGCAATATATTTATATGTATCTTCTACTACTTTAACTCGGAACAGTAGAAAAAGCCCCTGTTTAGATCAAATCTAGGTCTTGCAAAACAACCTTTAAGTATTGGATAACTTCGGGTGAAGCATCTCCAATTGGTAAACGACATGAACCGACTGGATAGCCAGTTAGCCTGAGAGCAGCTTTTACGGGGATTGGATTGGTTGTAACAAATAATGCCTTAAATAAGGGAAAAAGCTTTAGGTGAATGGAGGTAGCTTGCTGTACTTGCCCCGAATCATAAGCTTGAATCATTTTTTGCAATTCTTTACCAACTAAGTGCGAAGCGACGCTGACTACCCCTTTAGCCCCAACAGATAATAAGGGTAAGGTTAAAGAGTCATCACCAGAGTATATTTCAAATTCAGGTGGTGTCAAACGACGTATTTCGCTGGCTTGGTCTAGATTCCCACTTGCTTCTTTTATACCAATTATATTATTTACTTCGGCTAGTCGAGCCACTGTCTCTGGTTGCAGGTTTTGACCCGTGCGACCTGGAACGTTATATAACAATACTGGTAAAGAAGGTTCGGCTTCTGCTATTGCACGAAAGTGTTGATATAGTCCTGCTTGCGGCGGTTTATTGTAATAAGGAACTACTTGTAAACAACCGTGTACTCCTATTTTAGCGGCTTTTTGAGTTGCTGCGATAGCTTCTTCTGTAGAATTTGACCCACAACCTGCCATTACCTTGGCTTTACCTGCCACTGCTTCTAGGACTACGCTGAATAATTTATACTCTTCATCCCATGAAAGTGTTGGTGATTCACCTGTTGTACCGCAAACCACGAGTGTATCGCTACCACTCGAAGCAAGGTGTGCTGCAAAACGAGAAGCCAAATCGTAATCTAAACTGCCGTCGTCTTTAAACGGCGTAATCATCGCGGTTAATACTCTGCCAAAATCTACCACCCTTTTTTACTCCTGAAAAATCTGCACGTCATTTGTCTTTTATATATATACATATAGATATTCGACAAATGACAAGTTAAGCAACTACGAAAATTTATTAATTCTAAAATTATGTTAATGCTACTGCAAGATGCGGCTTAACTATATTTTTTTCCACCAGCAACTCGGCAATTTGAACAGCGTTCAATGCTGCACCCTTGCGAATTTGGTCTCCACACAACCATAATTCCAATCCACAGTTGTGCGAAATATCTTGGCGGATTCTACCTACTAATACTTCATCACGACCTGTTGCATCTATTGGCATTGGAAAATAATTACCTTGCCAGTCGTCCACCAATTTTACACCCGGCGCCGACGATAGAATTTTTCGCGCTTCATCTTTATCAAAGGGTTCATCAAACTCTAAGTTGATAGCTTCTGAGTGTGCGCGTAGAACAGGAACTCGAACGCAAGTTGCAGAAACTCGAATTTCTTGAGTACCAAAAATCTTCCGAGTTTCGTTAACCATCTTCATTTCCTCTTCGCAGTACCCCATCTCATTTAAAGGAGTATTGTGAGGAAATAAGTTGAACGCTAACGGATAAGGAAATATTTCTGCGACTGGTTGCTGCCCCGATAAAATTGCACTCGCTTGCGTTTGTACCTCTGCCATTGCTTTGGCACCCGCACCACTTGCAGATTGATACGTCGCTGCAATAATTCTTCTTATTTTTTTCACCTTATGCAACGGGTAAACCGCCACCGCCATTAAAATTGTCGTACAGTTGGGGTTCGCAATAATACCTTTATGTTCAGATGCAGCAAGAGGGTTGACTTCTGGCACTACCAAAGGTACTTCTGGGTTCATCCGAAAAGCACTGGAATTATCAATAACCACCGCACCTGCTTCTACTGCTTTTGGTGCCATTGCCTTAGATGTTGAACCACCTGCACTCGCTAAAACTATATCTATACCATCAAAAGATTTGTCATCAACAGCTTCAACTGCGAGACTTTCTCCTTTGAACGATATTTTTCGCCCTGCACTACGTGCTGAAGCTAACAGTTTTAAATCAGCAAGCGGGAAATTACGGCTTTCTAGTAATTCCAACAGTTCTTGACCAACAGCTCCAGTTGCTCCCAAAATAGCTACACGATAGGGTCTAGACAAACTGGCTTCCTCCTTTTCAATAGTAATTATGCACGATTTCTAACCAAATATAAAAAGATTTAATTCATCAATATAACTTATGCCTAATAAAAATAAATAAAGTTAACCAGTAAAACCTAATGAGATAATAAATAATGTGTATTTCTATTAATCTTTCTTAAATTATCACTCTCACTTACCATCTACTTTTGATACTAAATATACCAGCATTTTTAATAATATTCTGATTTTACAACCAAAATGTACAACCAAAACAATAAACAACTGATATGTATCAGTATTTAAATTATGTATTATACAACATATTTATTTTTCATGCGAGAAAGAAAAAATAATCTTGTTATAATACCTAGCTGAGTCAGCAATGATAACATACGAAAAAGGAATTAAAATAATATTTTTGTATTTAAGTATGTTTATTTGTCTAAAATTATTCCTGCTTAGTGCATTAACTTACGGAATATACACTGACGGTTCTTGACTTTTAGGCTTAGTTATGTCTAATAGATGTACTAAGATTCAAGTGTATATGGGTCTTCGTTAGTGTTATAAGCGTGGAAACGGGTAGAATGGCACGTTGTTGAAAACCAGAATATCATAACTGAGCGACACCCAGAGCGAGAACGTTCAACACAGTAGCGCTTGATTATTCACATAAACTTATTTGTCTAAAAGTGCCAGAAAGCTTGACACTCGCTGTAAACTTAACTTTTGTCGCAGCATATCCATTCACAAGACGTTTGTGTTAAGAGTCATTAGTTACGCAATCACCTGCGCTCAAGACTATGGATACCGTTCGTTGGATACTAACACTTTTTAGAATCGAGAGAAAGCATGAAAGTTACCCAGGAGAAACTTCCTAAAAGCCAAATTGGACTGTCTATAGAAATCGCACCAGAAACCACTAAGCAGACCTACGAGCAAGTAGTCAATAACCTCTCTCGTACTGTTAACATTCCTGGGTTTCGTAAAGGCAAAGTACCCCGTTCAATTTTACTACAGCGCTTAGGCACAGCTCGCGTCAAAGCTGCTGCGGTAGAAGAACTTATCCAAGATGGAATTAAAAAAGCTCTAGACCAAGAAAAAATCCCAGCTATTGGTCAGCCAGAACTACGCTCAACGTTTGATGAATTAATTACCAGCTACGAACCTGGTAAGACTTTAACATTTTCGGCTGCTGTTGACGTTGAACCAGAAATCAAACTTGGCACCTACACAGGATTAGAAGTCAAAGCTGAAGAAGTAAAATACGATGCGACACGTGTCGATACTGTTATAGATGGTGAACGTCAACAAATGGGAACATTAATTCCTATAGAAGGGCGCCCAGCACAAATTGGAGATACAGCAGTTGTAGACTTTAAAGGAGTAGTGCCAGCTGAAGCGGGTTCGGATGGTGAAGACGAACCAATTCCTGGAGGAGAAGCAGAAGATTTTCAAGTCGAGTTACAAGAAGATCGCTTTATACCAGGATTTGTTACTGGCATTGTGGGTATGAACCCAGGTGAAACCAAAGAAATTTCAGCACAGTTCCCAGACCCTTATGCTTCGGAAGAGTTGGCAGGAAAACCTGCTCGTTTCACAGTAACGCTCAAGGAAATTAAAGAAAAAGAACTTCCTGAGTTAAATGATGACTTCGCCAAAGAAATTAGCGATTTCGAGACGCTGGCAGAACTACGTGCTTCGCTCGAAGAACGCTATCAAAAGGAAGCTAGCGATAAAACAAAATCGAATCAGCACGAAGCGTTACTGAAAGAATTAGTCAAGCACGTCGAAATAGACTTGCCTGAAACAATGATTCAGCAAGAAGTTGACGCAATGCTGACGCAAACAGCCATGCGTTTACAGCAACAGGGTATGGATGTTCGTAAGCTGTTTACGCCAGAAATCATGCCAAAATTGCGGGAAAACTCTCGTGGTGAGGCATCAGATAGAATTGTGCGTTCTTTGTCACTGCGTGAAATTGGCAACCGCGAATCGCTTAAAGTCACCAACGAAGAGGTAAACGCGCGTGTCAGCGAATTGATGAAGGAGTATAAAGACCAAGATATAGACGAGGATAAATTGCGTTCGTATATTGAGAACGAAATGCTAACCGAAAAAATTCTTGATTGGTTAGTCGAACACTCCACCGTCGAACTAGTACCCGAAGGGTCGCTAAAAGCTGAAGAACAAGAAGCATTAGAAGAAGTTTTAGAATCTTCACAATCTGAAGAATCCTCAGAAACAACTGTTGATGTTATTGATGTTCAGAGCGAAACCGTAGAAGAGTAATGAGTGTGGGAGCGTGAGAGTGTGAAATATAAAGTTAATTTTCGCTCCTCTCTTACCTCCCCCCTTCAAGGGGCGCCGAATTAATCCAACCAATTCTCTCTAAACTCGAATAAAATTAGAGAATAGGAAAAATTAGGAACGGATATTACTACTTATAGTGATCAGTGTGTTAAGACGTTAGAAAATTAGATAAGGCATAATGGTAAACACACACCCGCTAAAACTAATGTAAGTTTGCACCTGGCGCAAACCACCTGGTGACTAGCTAGCATTTTGGGTTTACATTCGTATAACTTATTCTTCCATTGGTTAAAGCCTTTATATCTTTATGTTTGTATCGCAATCAGGAAACGACCCTATTCATAGTTTGGGTCGATTAGAAATAAATTCTTCGCTTGGTAGTCCTAGCAACATCGTCCCGATGGTGGTAGAACAGTCTGGAGTAGGAGAAAGAGCTTTCGATATATACTCACGTTTATTGCGTGAGCGTATTATATTTCTGGGAACGCCTGTAGATGATACAGTTGCTAACTCTATCATTGCTCAACTACTTTTCCTTGATGCTGAAGATTCAGAAAAAGATATTCAGCTTTATATAAACTCTCCGGGTGGTTCGGTGACAGCAGGAATGGCAATTTATGATACAATCCAGCAAATTCGCCCTGATGTTGTTACCATATGTTTTGGATTAGCCGCGAGTATGGGGGCATTTTTGTTAGCAGCAGGCGCCGCAGGCAAACGGATGTCTCTACCTGATTCTCGTATAATGATCCACCAACCTTTAGGTGGGGCACAGGGGCAAGCAGTTGATATTGAAATCCAAGCCAAAGAAATTCTTTATCATAAAGCTAAGTTGAATCAGTTGCTGGCACACCACACTAATCAACCGCTCGAAAGAATCGAAGCCGATACGGAACGTGACTTTTTCATGTCGGCTCTTGAGGCACAAAATTATGGGTTGATTGATCAGGTCATCTCAAGGCAAAATCTTCCTTCCAAGGCGTGAAAAAGTTACTGTTGTCTAAATAATGAGGCTGGTATGTCTAAGTACGACTCCCATTTAAAATGTTCGTTTTGTGGCAAGTCTCAGGAGCAGGTGCGTAAGCTAATCGCTGGACCGGGAGTCTACATCTGCGATGAGTGCGTAGACTTGTGCAATGAAATACTAGATGAGGAGTTGCTCGACACAAACGGTGCTGCGGCTTCCCAACCTGCACGTCCAGCAGAACAGCCACAAAAACGTCGCACCCGTTCCAGCAATCTCTCGTTTAATCAAATACCTAAACCACGAGAGATTAAGAAATATCTTGACGAGCATGTCATCGGTCAAGATGAAGCAAAAAAAGTACTCTCAGTCGCAGTTTACAACCACTATAAGCGTCTGTCGATTATCCAGGCTAAAGGCGCCACTAAAGGTTCGACTGATGACGCGGTTGAACTGCAAAAATCTAATATTTTATTGATAGGCCCTACAGGTTGCGGTAAAACGCTTTTAGCTCAGACGCTTGCGAAAATTCTCGATGTTCCTTTCGCTGTAGCTGATGCCACCACGTTAACCGAAGCAGGTTATGTAGGTGAAGACGTAGAAAACATTTTGCTGCGACTTTTGCAGGTAGCAGACCTTGATGTCGAAGAAGCGCAGCGCGGTATTATTTACATTGATGAAATCGACAAAATCGCTCGTAAGAGTGAAAACCCATCGATTACCCGCGATGTATCTGGTGAGGGTGTACAGCAAGCGTTATTAAAAATGCTTGAAGGTACAGTTGCCAATGTACCTCCCCAAGGTGGACGTAAACATCCCTATCAAGATTGTATCCAAATTGATACAAGTAATATTTTATTTGTTTGTGGTGGCGCCTTCGTTGGTCTAGAAAAAGTTGTAGAGCAGAGAATTGGGAAAAAGTCAATAGGGTTTGTTCAACCAGGTGAAGGTCAATCGAAAGACAAACGTATAGCCGACACATTACATCATTTGGAGCCAGACGACTTAGTAAAATTTGGGATGATACCTGAATTTATTGGACGGGTACCAATGGTAGCAGTGGTTGACCCACTCGACGAAGAAACTTTAATGGCAATTTTGACACAGCCAAGAAGCGCATTAGTCAAGCAGTATCAGAAATTGCTCAAAATGGACAACGTACAGCTTGAGTTTAAATCTGATGCACTACGAGCCATCGCGCAAGAAGCATATCGTCGCAAAACAGGCGCCCGTGCATTACGCGGTATTGTTGAAGAGTTAATGCTCGATGTAATGTACGAATTACCTTCACGTAAAGACGTAGGTCGTTGTACTGTTACAAAGGAAATGGTAGAAAAACGTTCTACCGCCGAACTAATAATACATCCGTCTTCACTACCGAAACCAGAATCAGCCTAATAAAATTAGGAGTTAGGAGGCGCAAAGTTAGGAGTTAAGAAGAGTTGTTAAGTTAGAAATTGAATTTAATTCAAGGTGAAGAATAATAAATAAAGCATTTAATATTATTTGATTCTTTACTCATAACTCCTCACTCCTAACTCCTAACTCCTAACTCTTATCATGTCCTACATTAATGTACGTGGTGTTGAACACTACTATGAATGGATAAAACAACCATCAGAGACACAAAAACCTGTGATGGTGTTTATTCATGGTTGGGCAGGTTCATCTCGTTATTGGCAAACTACTGCCCAAGCTTTGTCTCTCAATTTTGATTGCTTACTTTATGATATGCGTGGGTTTGGACGTTCCAAGGGTAAACCCACGACTATAGAAGCTAGTGAAGCTATAGAGTTGTCGCAATCTATACAAGAAAAAGCCCAAGCAATTCAAGAATTAAATTACGAACTTGAAGAATACGCTGAGGATTTTGCAGCATTATTAGATAAACTGCAACTCCCAAAAGTTTATATTAACGCTCACTCAATGGGCGCCTCAATAGCGACATTATTTCTCAACCGTTACCCGCAACGAGTACAAAAAGCTATTTTGACATGTAGCGGTGTATTCGAGTACGACGAAAAAGCGTTTGCAGCATTTCATAAATTTGGTGGCTACGTAGTCAAATTTAGACCCAAATGGTTGAGTAAAATACCATTTGTTGACCAAATTTTCATGGCACGCTTTTTACGTCGTCCAATTCCCGCATCCGAACGTCAAGCGTTTTTAGAAGATTTTTTAGTAGCAGATTATGAAGCAGCACTCGGAACAATATTTACTTCTGTAAGTAAATATCAGGCCGAAGTAATGCCAGCAGAATTTGAAAAACTAACTGTTCCAACGTTACTTATTTCAGGAGAATATGACCAAATTATACCTGCTGATTTAGGACGCAAAGCAGCATCATTCTCTAACAAAGTCAAGCTTGTAGTCATGAAAGATACAGCGCATTTTCCAATGTTAGAAGACGCAGAAACTTATTTGAAAGTAGTGCAAGAATTCTTAAATTAATTCTCTTGTAGGATAGCTAACTGCCTGTCCTAGCCTAAACCTAGTTCTCGTCGCAGTAAGTTAATTGATTTTTCACCAATATAATTATCGCTACGAACAATTTTAGGCGGACGAATAATATCATCTACAACTACTTGTACAGAAGCTTGTACTGCTGTAGAACTTGCTTCGTCGCTACAGAAAATTAAATGCGCGCGCTTAACTATTGCGTGTAGTTTATATGTATCTTTTGGCTGCGAGGTCATTACCAAAAGTTCATCACCTCGAATACCGTGAATAATTACTTCGGTAGCGCGTAAAATTCCCGAACTTACACTCACAATACCAATACAGCTATCTGTAGGTAAACTTCTGACAATATTAAGTTCCTTAGCATAATCATGAATATCAAGTGGAATAACACGTACAGATTTAGGAGCAGCTATAGATTCAACATCGGCAATAAAATAACGACTAGTGACGACTGTCGCACTCGAAGTTTGTTCAAGTACCGACGTTAATTCTTCGGTCGCTACTAGCTGTACAGGAATCTTTAACGCTTGTTCTAATTCTCCTGCCATCAGTTCACCGGCGCCAATATCTTGCCTAGGTACTGCCACTAATACACGCGCACTACAGCGTAACCTCCAATCGATTTCAGCTAAAAATATCTCACGTGCTTGAGAAAGAGTACAACCTTGGGTAAGTAAATCATCGAGTGCTTGTTGAACAACTTTGTAAGCTTGGGGGTACTGTTCAAGAATTGGAGACCGTAGTCTGCTTCCTCCTTCGTGTCCTTGAGCGCGCACGTAAATTCCTGAACCAGCAAGACTCTCAACAAAACCGTCTTCTTCAAGCTGGCGGTATACTTTACTAATTGTATTGCGGTGCAAACCAGTTTGCATAGCAAGAGCGCGGGTGCTTGGCAACTTGAAACCAGGTGGATACTGTCGAGAAGCAATCGCAAATCGAATTTGATTAAACAGCTGGTTTGACGCCGGAATATCACTATCGGGTTGAATGCGGAATTGAATCATTACCATATGCTCCTGGGACTGGTAGCGCTATGCGACCAGATGCATGTACTACTTGTTAAATAATTGATTTATACATTGATTTATACATTAATTGGAGATAACCCCGGATTACTAGCATTACATATGCATGTAATAAGCACACGCTACTAGTAAAAACTATTATGACAGAGAGCGCAATCGATACCTTAAGCATTAAAGTTTCGCAAGGCAAACAAATCAATGGTATTACCTCAGAAACAGAACTACCAATATCAGCCTACTTAGCATACCCAAGTAAACCAGGTATTTACCCAGGTATAGTGGTACTACAGGAAATCTTTGGTGTCAACGCGCACATCCGCTCTTGTACAGAAAGAATCGCACGCGAAGGTTATATTGCTATTGCACCCGCATTATTTGAACGTCTTGCACCCGGATATGAATCTGGCTACACAAGCGAAGATGTAGAAGTTGGTCGTCATTATGCTTGGGGACAAACTTGTTCAAGCGAACTCTTGAGTGATATCCAAGCGGCGATAAACTACCTTCATACCCTGCCCAATGTTAAAAAGGAAGGTTTCGGCTGTATCGGATTTTGCTTTGGTGGACATGTAGCATATTTAGCGGCAACACTACCGGATATTAAAGCTACTGCTTCATTTTACGGTGCAAGAATTGCTACCACTACACCTGGTGGGGGTGATACTACTCTTTCACGTACTAGTGAGATAAAAGGTACATTATATGCGTTTTTTGGCAACGAAGATGCGAGTATTCCATCTGACCAAGTTGATCTGATAGAGGCTTCGTTAGAAAAATATAGAATACCATCACGTGTCTTTCGCTACGATGGAGCTGACCACGGATTTTTTTGCGACCATCGCAAAAGCTATAATCCAGTAGCAGCAAACGATGCTTGGGAAAAAGTCAAACAATTGTTTGCACAACAACTTAGTTAATGGGTAACTTAACTCTCAATAACTAAATATTTATTTTTTGATAAAGTCATGAATTCTGAAACTAAATCTCAAAAAGCTGATTCGTCATTCACAATGGATGATTTTGCGAAGGCACTCGAAAGCCACGACTACCAGTTTCAAAAAGGGCAACTGGTGAATGGTAAAGTTTTCCAAATCGACCATGATGGCGCCTATGTAGATATTGGCGGAAAAGCAAGTGCGTTTTTGCCTCGCGATGAAGCTTCTTTGAGAACTGTTACTAATTTGTCAGAGGTGTTACCACTAGATGAAAGATTAGACTTCATTATTATTCGCGAACAGGATGCAGAAGGACAAGTCACTCTTTCTCGGCGCCAGTTAGAAATTCGCCATATTTGGGAACGACTTGTGGTAATGAAAGAAAACAACCAAAGTGTAGAAGCGCGAGTTGTTGGCACCAACAAAGGTGGCGTTAACATCGATGTGCTAGGTGTGCGGGGATTTATACCACGTTCACATTTACTTGAACGCGATAATTTAGAGGCACTCAAAGGGCGAACTTTGACTGTAGGATTTTTAGAAGTAGAAGAAGCCAATAAACGCTTGATATTATCGCAACGCTTAGTAACTCGCTCTGCCAGCTTTAGCACACTCTCAATAGGTCAACTTGTTGAAGGGAAAATAACTGGTATAAAACCCTTTGGTGTATTTGTAGAGTTAGATGGAGTTGGCGCCTTACTTCACATCAAGCAAGTCACTCAAAAGTTTATCGATAACCTCGAAAAAGTCTTTCAAATTGGTCAGCACATTAAAGCTGTAATAATTGACATTGACGAACCGAAAGGTCGTATCGCTCTTTCCACAAGAGTTTTAGAGAATTCACCAGGTGAAATCCTCGAAAACATGGAGGAAGTTATGGCTTCTGCTGAAGCGCGCGCACAAAAAGTGAAAAACAAAGGCATCGAATAAACAGCAAAGGATAGGCAAAAGCCTATCCCTCGTTATTTGCACGTATTACTTTAATGTATCGCTTTTACACTTTTTTGCGTTCCTCTGCGTTTCGAGGCTGTTAAAATCCGCCCCTTGCAGTTTTTCTTAGTCTAACTCAGCATTTTTGAAATTGCTTATGGTTAGAGAAGATTTTACTAATGTATAATTTATACTTATTGATTATAGAAAAAATTATACACAAACCGGGTTTCTACGCATTCATTGTCGCAGACAAATCATAATTTTTATTACAATATTTCAACAAGAAACCCGGTTTCTAGGATTTTAAAATAATTTCATATCTGGGCAAGATACTTCAGAAATTATGCGGAGGCATCTTCTGAAAGTATCATGCGTTTACTACACTCAGCAGCGTTCCTTTGCTATCTAGGGCGGTTGCAGTCCGTCCTAAATTAAGATTTTTTCTAGCTTAACTCAGTTGCTTCCCAACTGTCGCTATTTTTTGCGGAAAATATTAATTTTGTTTTTTTAGATACAGATGCCATCAAGCATCTTATGTTATTAAAACATTTAATGTCAATTCATTAATTTATACATTAAAAATACGGAGAGGGTGAGATTCGAACTCACGGATACTTTCGCATCACTCGATTTCAAGTCGAGCGCAATCGACCACTCTGCCACCTCTCCAATAAAGCTGGCAGTTCTTAGCTGTCAGCCGCCAGTGATGAATTCACTGACCAAGAAAATAATATATCATAACTTTAAACAGTTTGCACTACTTGATTGGTTTGTTCATACAAAATTTCTTCAGAGGCAATGCTGAAGTCTTCTCCAACCCATACGGATGAGGTTTGAGTCACAACCCCATCGTCGATATGAACTATCGAGAAGTTACGCTGTATTCCAGTATTTGTATTGATAATACGGGGAACAGCAGCCGCATTTAAATAAATTATCCCTTCTGGGCTTCTAAAAACGCGCTTGCGAATTACTCTTTTGGTGTGTCGTAAAGAGTGGTGCATGTGCCCAAAAGTAACTAGAGGTATTTTTTTACCTGCTGTAATTGCTTGGGATATGACTTCAGCAAAATCTGGGTCGCCAAAATCACCGCCAATCGGGTGCCAATCTTTGCCACATGGGTCTTCTGGTCTATCTCCTAAACCTGATGGGCCGTTATGTCCAAGAAAAAGAATTGTGTCATAAGCTGCGTTTTTGACAGACTCGAAAATTTGGGCTGCTGATTCTTCTAAAGTTGTAACGTTATAACGCTGCTTGCAGATATCAGCGAACTTCATATCAGGCCCACCCCAACTAAATGGGCGCCCACCGACTACAGTAAAATTAAAATCATCAAAATCGAGTTTTCCGTAACCAACATGGGTGTCACCTAATAAATCGAGTTGTTCCTGCACCCAATCTTCTTGAGTACGGTCATAAGGGCACTTTTTGCGTCCCCATTCGGTAGCAGAATACCAGGCATCGTGGTTGCCCATTACTACAGCTTTGGGGATGTCAAGAGATGCAACCAAGCGGACTACATCCACAGATTCGTTGCCAAAATCCCCAACAAACAGTACCAAATCCACTCCTAGCGTATGAAGCGCTATTTTATCTTCCTCTTCCCACTGGTCGTGGACATCTCCAACTACAGCAATTTTTATCATCTTCGAGTTTATGTCTTGCCTTATGTCTTTAGCATAGGCAACATAATTCTATTTTGACACAATCTTAAGGAAGGTGGATTACCCCATGTGTATTTTTGGTAAAAAGTACTATAATTAATTAAAGAACAAATACCTATCTTGCTACCGCTAATAAATCTTATAATTTCCTTGTTAAACACAGGAAGGAGAGATTTTTTGTGTCAAAGCAAGAATTCAGACCCCCCAGAAAAATTAGGTAACACCATACTGTGTTTACAACTGTACGAAGCGTATCTGAAAAAACCCAACCGGGTGCATTACCGTTAGATTTATTTGCGGCAATTGAGAGCTTGAAGAAATCACTTAATGCTGTGGTTTTGGCGCATTATTATCAAGAGCCTGATATTCAGGATGTTGCTGATTATATTGGTGACTCACTACAACTAGCTAGAGCAGCTGCACAAACGGATGCTTCAGTAATAGTGTTTGCTGGGGTTCATTTTATGGCGGAGACTGCAAAAATTCTGAATCCTGATAAATTAGTACTGTTACCAGATTTAGATGCTGGGTGTTCGCTTGCTGATACATGTCCACCATCTGAGTTTGCCGCATTCAAGCGCGCACATCCAGGGCATTTAGTAATTTCTTATATAAACTGCTCTGCTGAAATTAAGGCAATGAGCGACATCATTTGTACTAGTTCTAATGCCGTCAAGATAGTTCAGCAAATACCGCAAGACCAGCCAATAATTTTTGCTCCCGACCGTAACTTAGGACGTTATGTAATGCAGCAAACAGGGCGTGATATGGTACTGTGGCAGGGAAGTTGTATTGTACACGAAACTTTCTCAGAGAAGAAAATTGTACAGTTAAAAATTACACATCCAGAAAGTGAGATAATAGCTCACCCCGAATGTGAGGAACCAGTATTACGTCACGCAAATTATATTGGTTCAACTGCGGCGTTACTTAAATATTGTCAAGAAAGTTCTTCACAAGAATTTATTGTTGCCACCGAGCCAGGTATTATCCATCAAATGCAAAAAACGGCGCCACACAAAACTTTCATTCCGGCGCCACCAGAGAATAACTGTAACTGCAATGAGTGTCCGTTTATGCGGTTAAATACTCTGGAGAAACTGTATTTAGCCATGAAGAATAAGGCACCGGAAATTACTATGGACGAGGAAATACGGCTTTTAGCTTGGCGCCCAATTCAACGAATGTTAGAAATGAGCGCTTAGATAAGTTAGGTTAGTCAAGTTTGTAGAGACGCGACAAATAAACTCGCGTCTCTACAAAACAACTTTAAATCAGGGTATGGATGAAGATGAATAGCGCTAAATATTACTACTTTGGTGCCCATGAATCAATGATTATTAGCTGAAATTTTGATTTCAACTCAACAATATTAAATATTAAATCAAGCATAATTCAAAAATATAGGTACCACAAAAAGAAATAACAAAAGTATATATAAATAATATTGCTATCCAAGTAAAATCTAATCATCTAAACTTGAGATTCTAAGTTCACTGATGATGAAGCTGTATTTTTTAGTTTTTCTGTTTAGTTACTATTTACGAGTTATTCTTTTCTGCTTCCTTCTGTGCTGCCTCACTATATTGACGATATAATTTAGTGCGAATTTGCGCTTCTTTGTAACGACTATGGCTAGGCGCCACTTTAGCCATTAAATCTGACGCACGTTGCCAACTAGCTGCTATTTCAAGCCATTGAGTCGAATTACGAGCTTTTTTGCCATTTGTTGTTACTTCATTTGCAATCCTAACGGCATCCGCAAAATAGTCTTGAGTTAATTTGGCGTTGCTTTCGTTAAGAGCTTCTTGAGATTGTTGTTTTTGAGATTCGTTAACTACAGGAGATTCTACGGTCTTAGTTATTGGCAATACAGGTTTTGAATCGGATGCGAGCATTGGTAATTTGACTTTATCACCTAGCAAACTAGAAAGAGCTAGACCAACGATTCCAAACAGCGTACATATACTGATGCCTAAGAAAAACCATCCCCATGCTGAATTTTTATGTTTAGTTTTTTTAACAAGTACTATTGAACTCGATTGTGGATTTTTGGGCAGGCTTATTTTTACTGGCTCTGGTTTTCGTTCTTGTAAGTCTTTAATAAACTGTTGAAAAGCATTAGGCTTTTCTAATGTGAATTCCTCTGACCATAGTAATTCATTGTCTCCTTCTTTGCGGCTTACTTCTTCTAGCCAAAGTAATTGCTGCTCACGAACAATGCGAGTGTTAATGTTAATTCTATAAATGTTTCGTGGTGCAATCGATTCGAGTATTTGACGAATCGTACCTACCAACGTTGATTTTTCAAGTTTATCTTCGCTACGTGCTTCACAAAGCAGTTGTAGCACACCATCAGCAAACATTGCTCTAGTCCTGACACCCGAAGAACTCAACTTCTGATTTAATAGTTGAATTATCGCAGCAACACTACCTTGCTGTGCTTGCCAGAAAATATCGTTAATCCTGTCTACCATCACCATCAGTGTTTACTTACAGCCCTTTAACCCTGGTTTGTTTACAAATCGACAATTATACCTAAGTTAGTGTTTTATGTGACATTAACTTATTCCTTGATTGTATGAGGAAAAACATTATGTTGCCAGATTTTACATAAATCATCTCTCTTTAGGACTAGTTAAGATCTGTTATTAACCTAATATTTGCTATATGGCAACACTATATTTTTTATTTGTATCGAAATAATTAAGTATTGGGCGCCGAAGCCCTCAATGTAAAAATTATTTATCACTCAAGCTTAGAATCAAATTAACACCTGGCATAGGCGCCTTATCCTGGTTACATTCTGTAAATAATTTGGCGCCAAAGTAAACTAAACTCTTGTGGGATGGGCATCCTTGCCCGTCCGTTTATATAATTTAAAAATTTGTCAATGGTGCGTTATATCCTGTCCGGTAGCATAACCATAATAAAATCTTTGTAGAGACGCGATTAATCGCGTCTCTACGTGATGGGTATTTATGGGCAAACAGCCGGACATGATATTAATGGTGCGTCACTGCGATTAGACTTTTCGCTTCGTAGTTTATTTGTCGATGCAGTGACGCACCCTACCAAAACAACCAAAACAAAAGCCTTCTCTTATATACAAGAGAAGGCTTTTGCTTTGTAATATTGCC
>ERZ1066124.103-NODE-103-length-84186-cov-26.870012_pt1 | contig 84186 bp, 83 predicted proteins | sample MGYA00382771_ERZ1066124 | MGnify/ENA primary metagenome ERZ1066124 (study PRJEB33369, sample SAMEA5778354) | biofilm metagenome | biome: Industrial cooling water; feature: Water cooling tower basin; material: Biofilm | place: United Arab Emirates | collected... | reverse complement strand
ATCCATTATCCAAGCGTGTAAACTTCTAACTTATATTTTAAAGTTATTCTAGCTTTAAGGGTTATTAGATAGTATGGTGGGCAGTGTCCACCCAGCCCTTTCAACGTGAACAATTGTACTAAAAAGATTACCTAAAATACATGTTCAATTAACTTCCCAATAATAAGCTTTGCGGGATATCGTTCAAAAAATGAACAATATATACGGCGCCATCTTGACCATTTTTGATATGCTCTCGTGAGTAAATTAGGTGGATGACTAAAAAGCTTAATTTTTAGGTAACGTAAGAATGGGGGTTTCAGGCACCGATTTAGTAGTACTCTAGTTCGCGTTGAAAGGGCTGGCAGTGTCCACCCTACGTTTTTATGTGGCAATTGGGTAAGTGTTATTTGGTTTAAGGAATAAGTGGATATGAGTGATAAGTGACACAAGTAAGGCTCATGTAGAACGAGAATAAAACTATGATAGGGAAAAACCCGTAAATCTAATTGAGTGTTATGAAGCTCAAGAGCCTTATTATATCAGCACTTGTACCGTTTTACTGTGTGCTACCTACTATTGTGACTGTAATGGCGCCCTCACAGGTACTTGCCCAATTCTCAGAACGTGAAAAAGCTGAAAGGACTGAATTAATTCAAAAGGCTAATTCCCTTTTGGGTCAACGTGACTTTACTGGCGCCGAAGAAACTCTACGTCAGCTAGTTAAGAAGTTTCCCAAAGATGCTTTCGCCCATTTTCAACTCGGTAATGCGTTGTATTTACAGGAGAAGTCAGATTCGGCGCTTGTATCTTTTACTGAAGCAGTTAAACTGAATCCGCGTTATGCCCTTGCTTATAATGGGATTGGTTTAGTTTATGCTAACCAAGAACGATGGGATGATGCTTTGGCACAATTCCGTAAGGCGTTGGAAATTAATCCCCAATATGGTGATGCACTTATGTATATGGGACAGGTGCAACTTCAACTCAATAAACGTGATGAAGCGGTGGCTTTACTTAATAAGGCTTTGAATATATTTAAGTCACAAAATCGTAATGACCGAGTTAACCGTATTGAGGGTTTGTTGAGGAAAATTAAACAGTCTGATGACCCTAGTGTGTCTTAATGCACATGTACTGCACAGGCAAGATGCCTGTGCCACAAATTTATTTGTTAGCTAGTTTGCTTGTATTGGTGTTTGTGTGGGTTCGGGTGTGGTTTCGATGGTCGGAAATACTTCGGGTGATTCGATTATTGTGTCCGTATGTTGCTCTGTTTGTGTTGCTTGTGGTAGTTCGATAGGTTGTTGAGGAGTTTGAATTGGTGTTGGTGCAATGTATGGAGTGTCCATGCGCGGTTGATTATTTATTTGGGGTGTTTGAGGTGATATTAGTTTTGGTTTTGGGAGTGGTAAAGGTGTTTGAATTATAGGGGAAGGCGCCACTGGAATATCGTATGTCGGTTGAATAGCTGATATTGCCATTCCCTTCATTATTATTTGCTGTAATGTTTTGCCGTTACTGTCGGTTAGTTGTAAGCTTGCGCGATGTTCACCAATTTCGATAGGAGCAAATACTATTGATATATTACACCTTTGTTTGGGTGGTATTGTGGTTGCACAAGTGCTGTTAGTAATATCAAAATCTCCTTGTTTGCCTGTTGTTTCAATTTCGGCGATTCGCATTGATACTGAGCTATCGTTGGTAATTGTTACTGTTTCACTTTCACTTTCTGTGTTTACTCGCTGTTTGCCAAAGTTTAAATCACTGGTGTTGACGTTAAATGTTGATACGTTTGTTAATTCTTTTGGTTGCGATAAGGCGCCATTTGGTGCAGGTGATGTGATTAAATGTGATACGACATACCAAGCTAGTAATCCGGCAAAAGCTGAACACAATAGCGGTATTAATGCAATAGCCAAAAATTGTAATTTGGTATTAGTTTGAGTGCGATTAATTCTATATTGTGTGATTTCATCTGGTTCTGGTGAAGAAATTTTTACTAGTTTTAAATTCTGACTAGTAGCTGTAACTGCATCTCCTAAATTCAAAGATTCACGAATTTTTAACGCACTTGTTAAGTATTTGTGCGCTTCTACACTCGTATCATTCAAGCACAGAGCTATGCTTCCTAGTTGGTGCAGCATCCAAGCTTCGTTCTGTTTGTCGTTTAAGGCAATTGAAGCTTGCAAACCGTATTGTAATACTTGTTCCCACAATCCCCAACGTTTACTCAAGAATAAGGAAACTTCAGCAGCTTTTACTAAACGCAAAATGTTCGAGTAGCATTCTGTTTGAGTTGCCCAGGTGAGAATAGGGATTAAAGCATTGGGAGTACCCAAGGTTAAAAATTCAGGATATTTTTCTGCCCAAGTTATGAAATTAGAGAGTACACGTTCGTAAAATGAGTTTAAAACTAGCTCTTGCTTTAATGATATTACTAGAGTTTTATTCAGAGAATATCGATTAAACTCTGTATCAATTAAATTCCAATTTAGCAAGCTGGCTAATATTTCTGATGTATCGTTAGCTTCGCTTAAAGCTTCGATTTGCACCCTCGATAACCCAATTCCATCAACCGTTGCTAACGTCGCTAAAATATTTTGATGTTCTGCTGGTAATACTTTCAAAATTTGCTTAATCAATTTTTGACTGCTTTCAGGTGGTTGTAACTTTAATACCAACTCACTCAATGTACACACATTTTTGTTGATGCAATTTACAGCAAGCTGCATCATATATGGATGTCCTGAAAGCAAATTAGCTAGTGCTTCTACTGCCACTAGCTCTTCTGCACTAATTGATTGATGTAATTTTTGCGTGATAAATGCTATGCTATCACGTTTAGACAATCCTAATAATTGTGTAGAAGAACTAGAAGATAGCTTTTGACTTGATGATGCTACTATAAAGCGACTATCAGGTAATATTGATTCTAGTTGCTGGATTTCTTCTGACGTTAAGTTTACGTCATCTAAAAAGATTAAAAGCTTTTTATTGTGAAGAAATCGGCGAGTTTCTAAGTTCGTTGGTTTAGTTGTTTTAGTTGGTTTATTTGTGTCGCTTTCGTGGAAAAGTTCAAATAGATGTTGTAGTAAATCGGCTTGCGAATGATAAGCATTACCAAACCAAACTGCACCATCGGTAAAAATTGAATTTTTGCGGATAAAGTATAATAAATGTCTCAGTAATGCCGATTTGCCTAATCCTTCTGAACCATAAAATTCGATAGATTGATTTGTATCTAACGATGTTAAGGCGCCTTTTATTTGTGATAATCGTCCAATTAAATTGGGTAAAGGACGCGGCAGCATTACAAGGCACTGCGAATGATATTCAATCTCTTTTTGTTGGGCTTTGCTAACTATAATACCTTTGGAAGATATTTGAACTTTGTGCCTACCTACACTCAGTTGTTTCGCTGGCTGAGGATTTACAGGCGCCTTTGCTGAAGCGTTATTGTTCAAATCTAAACGAAGTGGATTAAGTGGAATTTCTTGTTGCCACACAGTCTTGTTTTGACCCCACTGTGCAGCATAAATCTTGGCGCTAGCGAGCGATTTTATGCCTAGCTTGAGTATCCTTTTACCAATACATTTTACTAGAGCTTGCCTTTCTGGTATTTCTGCTCCCAGACAAGCAACATACAAACAACTGTCTTTTACTCCAACTTTTGCCTTGATTCCATTCGGTTCAATCAATTCATTTATCAAAGCTTCAATCGCGTTGACATCCCCTTGCTTGGCAAGTTCCTCTGTATGCTGCTGAGTCATTGGCTTTGCACGCTTATAAACTATCAAGTTTCCTCAAGCACCCTAGTAAGTAGCTACTGCTGTGGTTTTGTATTTTATAACAACAGTACATACCTAATGTTGCCTGCAAGGGACACTTAATAAAGCGGCGCCTATCCTGATTACTTTTTACTACAAATGTAGTATGAGTTTTTTGAAAATTTTTATCAGTGTTTGTACATATTGTATGAATAATAACGCTATTTTATTTACATACAAATTACTGAGAGATTATTTATGATTGCTTGTCATAGTTAGCCATAAACATATCAACATCTTAAAATGGTAGTTATTTATGCTACTATTGGTTGGTTATAAGCATCAATTTATTCATTGCGTTGGTATCTAAAGTCATAAAGAAAGGTTTTGCGGCACCCTAAAATTGAGTAGTTAGTACCAGTTGTACAATAAACTGATTGCTGAATTGATTCAGAGAAAATATAGGGCTTTCGCACGGGGTATATTAACGTGAGTGACGGATTTGATTACGACTTAGTGATTATCGGCGCCGGAGTAGGTGGACATGGTGCGGCACTCCACGCCGTTAGTTGTGGCTTAAAAACAGCAATTATTGAAGCACGGGATATGGGCGGAACCTGTGTAAACCGTGGTTGTATTCCTTCAAAAGCACTGCTGGCAGCATCTGGAAAAGTACGTGAGTTGCGTAATGCCCACCACCTAAAAACTTTGGGCATTCAAATTAGCAACGTCCAGTTCTCAAGAGAGGATATTGCTAACCATGCAAATAACCTTGTCTCTAAAATTCAGGGAGACTTGACGAATAGTTTAAAACGACTTGGAGTTGATATTATCCGAGGCTGGGGTAAACTAGTAGGTAGTCAAAAAGTTAGCGTTAGTACAGAATCTGGAGAAAAAACTTTTACAGCAAAAGATATTATTCTTTCACCTGGCTCAATTCCTTTTGTGCCTCCTGGTATCGAAGTTGACGGAAAAACAGTTTTTACTAGCGACCAAGGTGTGAAGTTAGAAACACTTCCTGATTGGGTAGCAATTATTGGTAGTGGTTACATTGGTTTAGAATTTTCTGATGTATACTCAGCGCTTGGTTGTGAAATCACAATGATAGAAGCGCTAGACCAGTTAATGCCAGGGTTTGATAGAGATATTGCCAAGCTTGCCGAACGAGTTTTAATTACTCCTCGTGATATTGAAACTCATGTAGGTATATATGCTAAACGTGTCATTCCTGGTGTACCCGTGGTAATTGAACTAGCTAATTTCAAAACCAAAGAAGATGTTGATGTTATTGAAGTTGATGCTTGTTTGGTAGCTACAGGAAGAATTCCCGCAACCCAAAATCTTGGCTTAGAATCGGTAGGCGCCGAGCTTGACCGTCGTAATTATATTCCAGTTAACGACAGTATGGCTGTTCTTAGCGGTGGTGAAGTTGTACCACATTTGTGGGCAATAGGAGACGCAACAGGCAAAATGATGTTAGCGCACGCAGCTTCAGCCCAAGGTATTATCGCGGTTGAAAATATTTGCGGTAGAACCAAGCAAATTGATTACGAAAGCATTCCAGCAGCAGCATTTACCCACCCAGAAGTAAGTTATGTTGGTAAAACTGAAACTGCCGCACGTGATATGGGTAAAGAACTCGGTTTTGAAGTTGGAGTTGCTAAAAGTTACTACAAAGGCAATTCTAAAGCTTTAGCAGAAGGTGAAGCCGACGGGATGGCAAAAGTAATATATCGTAAAGACACAGGCGAAGTTTTAGGTGTACATATATTTGGCTTACACGCATCAGATTTAATTCATGAAGCGTCAGCAGCTATTGCCAACCGTCAAACTGTCCACACTCTTGCCCACCTAGTACACGCACACCCAACACTCTCAGAAGTGTTAGACGAAGCTTATAAACGAGCGGTCGCTTAAAAAGTGCTGAGTGGAAAGTGCTGAGTGCTGAGTATAGTTGAAAGTTAGCACTCCTTACTCAGCACTCCTTACTCAGCACTCAGCACTCAGCACTCCTTACTCCTTACTCAGCACTCAGCACTCAGCACTCAGCACTCCTTACTCAGCACTCAGCACTCCTTACTCCTTACTCCTTACTCCTTACTCAGCACTCAGCACTCAGCACTCATCACTCTTTTCTTATGCAAATCCGTCGTATCAACCCTAACCCAACCATTAATGTATCTATCGTGCAGTATCAAACAGCTTTAAGCGATACTGAACCAAGCAATATTTTAGAGGAAATAGTTTGGCATAAGGAAGCTGAAGTGGAGATGCTTCGCGAAAAAGTGCCGTTGCGTGAGTTGCAAAAACAAGCAATGGCTGCACCTCCAACACGTGATTTTGTTGCTGCGCTTCGTGATGGTAAAACAAACCCCGCATTAATTGCCGAAGTTAAAAAAGCTTCTCCTAGCAAAGGTGTAATTCGAGAAGATTTTGACCCTGTAGAAATAGCACAACAGTATCAACGTGCAGGCGCCTCTTGTCTATCTGTACTTACTGACCAAAAGTTTTTTCAAGGTAGTTTTGATAATTTAGCTATTATTCGTACTGCCGTAGATTTACCGTTGCTGTGTAAGGAATTTGTAATTTATCCTTACCAAATGTACTTAGCACGTGTCTCTGGCGCCGATGCAGTTTTATTAATTGCCGCAATTTTAAGCGACCAAGATTTACAGTATTTTGTTAAAATTGCTAATACCCTTAAAATGGCTGCCTTAATTGAAGTTCACACTTTAGAAGAACTTGACCGTGTACTAGCATTAGATGGAGTTTGTTTAGTTGGAATAAATAATCGGAATTTAGAGGATTTTTGCGTAGATTTACAAACTACCTGCAAATTACTCTCCGAAAGAGGTCAACAGTTAAAGGAACGTAACATTTTGGTGGTTAGCGAATCAGGACTTCATACACCCGACGACTTAAATGTTGTGACATCAGCTGGTGCTGCTGCTGTCCTCATCGGTGAGTCTCTCGTTAAACACCCTCAACCTGAAGCTGCAATTCAAAGTCTCTTTGCCAAATCTTCATTACCAACAAAATAGGGGCTTTACCCAAAAACTTGTTCTCTGTGTCACAATTCCAAATAGTACCCTATTCGTTCTGCTGACTTAATACCCCATATTTAATCGAAGCGAATCAAACTTCATGGATCAAATTCCTCTGCCTTCACCTGTTCATTACGAACTGCTGCTACAACTGCTAGAACGGCAAACAATGTCAGCAGTAAATCAAAACCCGGCACTGCGGCAGCAGGTTAACCAGCTTATTATTACTCTTCGCAAAGCAGCTGTTCAACAGAAGCACCTAGAAGAAATTTGTCAGTTTTCTGCGATGGAGATAGACCACCGTTGGTCAATTAATCACGTCAATACAACTTCTTTAGCAGACCGCTGATAAGCAAAGATTAAATATCACTACACTTAAAAGCGGGTTAAACAGCTAACCCGCCACTTGTCTATACTATCTACCAAAATTTGCCACTGCCTGAGTTTATTTGACATAAGCTTTAATCCTCTGAATGCCTATAAATTCACTCAGTAATAATTCTTAATACTCACAGCACTTAAATATCTTAAATTTTAGTGGTTTTATTACATTATCAAGATTTGTTATCGATACAACAATAATTCTCTATCTACATCTGGTATGGTTTTTATGATGACGTTTCTAGCCAATCGTAAATTCGCTCTAACTGGTCTAAAGTAATTAGCCCATATTGCCACAAAATCATTGGTAGCGGTCCAGGGTCTTGTTGACTACGACGAAGTGCAACAGCTATTGATGCACTCGAAATTGCCAAATCCTCTTGTAAAAAGTCAATTAGTCCGGGATATGTCGATGGTGACATTTTTTTCTCACCTCCTTGCGTAGTGTGTATTGTCATATATCAGTGAGTAAATATTAATTGCCTAGTTGCCAGTAATTGATCTGTCACTACACAATCGTCTCTACATTTTTCACAAAATAGCTTTGAATCAGCAAACAATAAGTTTTTTGATGTCAAAACTGCTAAAATTTAACCAAAAATTTTATAGGCGTTATTTTGATCTATTTTATTAACCTGAGTAAATATACCTAATAAGGTTATTTAACTCGTTAAATTCCGCTGTATCAAAACTTTAATTTGCTTATATTGCATCATTAAGGTCTTGTAACTCTTGCATCTAAAGGAATATCTTTTGATACTCAAAGTTTAAGATTTTACCTTCAACTTGCGGTGCTGGTTTTGAATGACAAGCAGTATACCAAATCTTATCGCCAAAATAAACTTTTTTACAACTAAATCATAACTGTATTGAGCAAGTATTTTATGCTATCTTCTCACAGAAAGGGTTTCAAGCCATCTGGGTTACATATTTATATCAGCATTTCCTCTATGTGTAAAGAAGCATTTTTAACCCAGTATTTTTTAGCTAGCAGTGGATTTGCCACTTGTACTGATAGGTTGTATTTTTATACGGTCACCAACTTTGAGTTTTAGTTCAGCTGCTCTACCTGCACGCAGTTCTATTACCTGGTCGATTAATTTATTGGGACCATAGGTTGGACAGGGTTCTGCGGTACAAGGAGGAGCGGAGTCTGTAATATACTCAACAACACCTTGATACATGAAAACCATATCTAATTTCACTGGTACATTTTTCATCCAAAAGCTAACTGGTTGGGGTGAAGCAAATGCAAACAACATACCTCGGTTATCAGGTAATGCTGGTCGATACATTAACCCCATTTGTTGTTGCTCTGGTGTTTTCGCAACTTCTAATTCGATTTTGGCGCCACTTGGCAGAACAGCCATAGCCGATATAGGTAATTGCTGCCCTTTGTTGGTGTTTTGTGTCACTTGAGCATTTGATAACGAAGTTGGCGCCTCTATAGGAGTTTTAGCCGTTGTAGATGCCGAACACCCTATTAGCCAAATACTCAAAATAATCGGAGATAAGTGTAACAAACGTAACATGATTGAGTATTCTGAGATTTTAAACCTCGATTCTACATCTTTGTTCGCGTTTATTGGTAACTAAAGTCTAAATTTTTTATGAGAATTTTAAAACGAGTATCTCTTGGATACTACTTAAGTATTATTGCTTATTAGTCATAATTTTTCAAGTATCCCTTAACACGTAACCAACACCACGCACAGTTTGAATTAAGCGCTTTTGACCTTCATCCTCAATTTTGAGACGTAAATAGCGGATGTAGACTTCTATAACATTAGACTCACCCATAAAATCGTAGCCCCAAACATTTTCAAGAATTTGCTCGCGTGTTAAGACTTCACGGGGATGCTCCATTAAAAACTTCAAAAGTTCAAATTCTTTCATCGTCAAATCAATATTGCGTCCACTATAAATAGCGCGACGAGTAGCGATGTCAAGCACCAAGTCACCAAAACGTAGCTGTTCAGTAGTATCTACATCTGGTTTTAAGTACAGACGAATTAAATTTAAAAAATCTTCAGAGCGATAAGGTTTCAAAAAGTAATCATCAGCACCAGCCTCAAGACAAGCAACACGGTCATCAACGGTATCACGTGCCATTAGTATCAGCATTGGTGAGCGAGTACCAGAACCACGAATACTTTTACACAGCGAAAGTCCAGATTCACCTGAAAGCATTCGGTCAACAACAATTAAAGCTGGTTCACGTTCACGACTATATCGTAACCCGCATCCAGCATCATGTGCGACAACTGGTTCATAACCAGCTTCTTTTAAATCGCACGAAAGTTGATTTGCCAAGCTTTCATCGCTTTCAATCACTAAAACACAAGGATTGTGAGCAAGCGTCATATTTTATCAAGTTAGGAGTTAGGAGTTAGGAGTTATATTTTGATGTAGAGACGTGTAAACCGGAGGTTTTCCCGTTATCCGTAAACGGAGTTTTCCCGCAGGGTAGGATATCCCGCAGGGTAGGGATTTATCACGTCTAGGCACCGTCGATGTTGATAAATTAAACAATTGAATCAGTTTTGAGACATACGATTATACGTGGGAGTACGTATAAGTATCCACGATTCCATTCTGTATTTTGATAAATTTTATATCTTATTCTAATTTTTGATTAAAAGAGGCAACAAATAAAACTGTTCCTGGGGTTAAAACCCCAGGCTACAACTAAAACCCCAGGCTACAACTGGCGCCGTTGCTCAAGGTAACTCTACCGAAGTTGGTTTAGCTATGTGGGGTAGTCCCCAACCTAGCTTTTCTCGCAAAATTCGGAAAAACTCGTGTCTTTGTAGACGAATAAACTTGGCGCCATATTCTGAACGCTCTAAATAAACCCTGTCCTCTGGCAGAACATAAAAACCAGCATTCCCATCAACGACCATAACTAAGCGCGGTGTATTTACTGGGTAAATATTTACCGGGTCGGTATTTGGAAAAACTAATGCTCTTGATGCCAGCGAGTGTGGACAAATTGGGACTAATTGTAGTACAGGTACACCCGGTATAATAACGGGACCACCAGCGCTTAAAGAATATGCTGTAGAACCTGTAGGAGTAGAAACAATTACCCCATCAGCAGCAATATCTACCGGAGCATGGCGCCCAACAACAATCTCAAAATGACACATCGAAGTTAGGGGTTCTCGATGTAAGACCATTTCATTCAGACAAAGCGCTTCCCAAACAACATTTTCTTTACGAAAGACTTTGACCGCGAGCATTGTTCGTTCTTCAATATCATAATCACCTGCAAGTACAGTATCTATAGCTTGAGGCAACTTATTGAGGTAAGTTTCAGTGAGAAACCCCATATGACCAGTGTTGACGGCTAACAGCGGAATACCGCAAGGAGCAACCTGCCGTGATGCCGCCAATACCGTTCCATCTCCCCCCAAAACCACCACAAACTTCATTTCAGAGTCAAAACCAGGGGGTATAAGACCGGAAATAGGGGTATGACAAACAGGACTATCGGGAGTCGCATAGCCCAACATGCCACCTACACCAGTTGCGAGTTGAACCTCCCAACCAGCAGCGGTCAGTTTGTCTTTAACCTCGATAGCAACACGTTCTGCTATCGGCTTAATGTCGTTGTAAATAATGCCTGCTTTGGGCACACTCAAATATCCAAACTTTTCACAAGACGCTTTTTATTATGCTAATCGTTGCACATTTTTGAGCAAAAATTCATCCTAGTCTTAAACAATTGACTATTGACTATTGAGTATTTGCTTTTTTAAATGGTGTTCGTTTTGGTTGCTGTTTTTTATTCTTAGATTTATTTTTCTCGTAATCAAGCTCTTTAAGCTTCTTCATAATTCGGTTAAAGTATTCTTGGAAATAGCTTTCTAGGGTTGTGGTCTCACTTACGTCAAATCCGAAGACTTTATAGACTTCATCCATTGAAGCATCAAGAGGCTTACCACTAGCTAGTACTTCTGTAAATGCCAAGCGGTCAGAAACATTCCATCCCCACTGGAAAAATCGCAAGCTACCGCGTACTGTACGTAAAAGACCTATTGGCATTCGAGTAATACGTGCTGTTTTACCAGAAAGACGTTCACATACACTAATAATTTCTTCAGCACTCCATGCACGAGTTCCAACTACCGGAAATGCTTTCTTAGAAGTTTCTGGAAGTTGTAGAGCGCGGACTGCGAATTTTGCTATATCTTGTGTGTCCATATAAGCAACAGGTGATGACGCTCCTGTTACCCAAACGGGTTGACCCTCTAAAATCGGTATTCCATACTGACCGATTAAACCTTGCATAAAGCCAGCAAGTTGCAGCACCGTATAATTTAAACCAGACTCAGCCAAATATAATTCTGTACATCGCTTAATTTCCATTAACGGTACATCTGGGTACTTATCGGCGTTTAAAATCGAAAATGTAATAAATCTTTCTACACCAGCTTCTTTTGCTGCTTGAATTAATGCGACTTTGCTATCCCAGTCAATTTGCTTGATGCTTAACGAGTCAGTTGGACGTGCAGTTGCAGCATCAATTACAGCGGTCACACCTTCTAAGGCAGGTTGCACGGTCTCAGGGTAGCATAAATCTCCCCCCACTAACTCGGCGCCCCATTCTCTAAGGAATGCTGCTCTTTTAGCACTTCTGACTAGACAACGCACTTTATACCCCTCATCGATAGCACGACGAGCCACTTGTCTTCCCAAGGTGCCAGTGGCACCGACGATTAGTAATGTCATGAGGGTCTTGTTACGAAACTTTAAGCTTTATTAATAGAATCTTATCAGAATGTAAGGGCTTTAACATAAAATGGCAACTTTTTTGACCAAGAAGAGTGATGAGTGCTGAGTGCTGAGTGATGAGTGATGAGTGATGAGTGATGAGTGCTGAGTTGTTACTCATATCCTACTCAGCACTCAGCACTTTCTACTCAGCACTCTACTCTTCTTCTGCTCCTTGGATTTTTAGCAGTGCTTGACCAAGACCCCAACCTAAGAAAATCAAACCGAAGGGTAATATTGCTGCTGCAAATAATTCGCCGCCCATTTCTTAATACTCCTTTACAAAACTTTTACTTCGATTCTAATTTTATCAGAATCCTCACTATAAGCGTTTGGGAACCTGTGATTTGTAGTTGGTGACTAGTACTTGTAGGCACAGGCGCCGAGCTTGCGGCACATTTGGGTGCAAAATTGATGGGAGAAAGTGCTGTTTTCAGGCGATGTGATTGTAAATCTATATAGAAAAATTTTAAGCTGAACAACTTATGCAGTCGATGAGTAACTTTAGTGTGGCATTTTTTAAAGTATCTGTAGCTACTTTTACTGGTGTTTTATTAAGTTCTCCCAATTACTTACATCAACCTGTCCATGCACAAACATTAGCAGTCGTCAAGCCTTCAAATTTGCCTTTAGATTTAAATATGCTAAAAAACCCTGTAGGTGTCACTACAGCGAATACTTTTAATCAAGATAAATCAACAATTCCTAGTTTGTGGTGGGCAAAAGAAAACTCTGAGACTAAACTACTTGATAATTGGATAGCTTACCCTGCAACTACACAAGCTTCTGCGCGCGTTGATTTAATTGTGAATCAGCAAGTTTGGAGTGTTCTTGATTATCTTGAACGCTACCAATTTATAAATCGTTTAGGTTATGATGCACGCAGTCACGGTTATAATGTTCGAGTTTTTAATTATCAGCAAGAACTTCTTGGAACTTACACTTGTAATTTTACAGCAACTCCTACAAATTGTCGAATTAACATGAATAATCAAAACCGTTTTCGGATACGTTCCTCAACACCAGTTTAATTAATCATTAATTATTAATTAATAATAAACTTAACCTTTTTTCATTGTTTCAAATAAATTAATATACTGCTGTTCTACTTCAACTGGCAGAGGAAGTATAAATTCACTTTTATCGAGGATATTTTGGCTTATTATTAATGAGCTACGCAATTGCTCTGGAATTTCTGATGTTTCTATTTTTATAGGTATTGGTGAGTGACTTCGAGTACGTGTTGCTATCTGTCTAGCTATTTTTGGTTGCCATAAGAAATTAATCCATTGTGTTAAAAGTTCTTGCTGGCTTTGGCGCCCACTGGGACTAACCCATAAGTCTACTGATTGGGCAGTGCCAGACTGCGGTACAATTACTGCAAGGTCTCGATAGTTAGCAAGGGCTGGTAATATATCTTGTGACCAACCAACTGCGGCTAATGTGTCACCTATTAATAAAGGTTCTATATATTGAATCGAACCATAAAATTTAACTTGTTGGCTTAACTTTTTTAATGCGCTTTCTAATTCGGTGACAGATTTTAAATCAGTTTCATTATAAGATTTATTCAATTTTTTTAAAACTAAACCAATAACTTCGCGTGGATGATTTAATAATGAAATTCGGTTGCGTAATTCTGGGCGCCATAAGTCCGCCCAGTCTTTCATTGGCGCCCACTTTTTTTCCTCAAATTTATCGCGACGGTAAACAATAACTGTATTTCCCCAACGGTAAGGGGCGCCCCAAATTTTACCCTGTGGGTCTACAAATCCTTTATCGTTGCGCGTGACTAGTTCTTTATATTGTTTTGGCAAAACTGACCACTGTTGAACTTGACTTACATCTATCGGTTGAATTAATTTTTTTTCAATTGCAACTCTCAGCCAATAATCACCTAAACTAATTAAATCAGTCGAAATTTTATTCTCATTACCTGAATTACCAAGTTGTAGGCGCCGAAACCATCCAAATAAATCATTTTTTGGTTGAGTCGGTTTTTGCCAAGTTTCAAGCTTATTAAATACATCTTTAAATTGCTCGACTAGCGCAATATTAATATCTGTATTCGATTTTAAAGTCCGACGAAATTCATCAACTACCTGAGCAGGTAGTGAATTTTTTAATAACTCTACAGTTAATCTAGTCTTATTATCAGAACATCCTATGAGCAACTGCGAGGAAATTGCACCAGTACCAATTAAAAAAGAGCGTCTGTCCATTAATTTTAAGTTTGAGATTTTACATAAATTGTAGGGTGGGCACTACTTGTAGGGTGGGCACTGCCCACCCTACTAACTTTGACGCGCTTGCTTTACCATTGCAATTAATGTGTGGTGAGCATCCTCAGAATCTTGAAGAACGTGGTCAAAATTTATACGTACAGGTACATTCTCGCCGTTAACTTGAGCGTTAATATCCATTCCTGTAGCATCTATTGCTTGCATTTGAGCAGCTTGCGCTTCTTTTAAACCACCAAAAGCTTGAGCATATAGAAGTACAGCGTTGCTATGGTCGTCGTTCATATGTTGGCATATTCGAGAACTTACTTCTATGGTAATTTCTGACATGGCTAAAACTCCATCGTTGTTTTTTATGGAAACTGAGAAACCGGGTTTCTTTAAGATATCTTGTAATAAAATTACGAATTTGGGTAGAAACCCGGTTTCTTTTGCCTAGCGACATTCAGTGTACTAAATAATACAGAAATCCTAGTGTGCAGGTTTAAATTATACTAGAGATGTTTAAGCTTTGTGTTTGAGCCATACTAGAAATTACTGAGTATCTCAACTATACTCTTTGAGGTAAGCGATTAGAGTTACGATTGAGTACGGTTGAAGAGACATGCAGTAATTTTTACTGTTTTTTCCTGAAAATCACTCACAAAGGGTGTAGCCAAGAATATTAGATAGACAAAAAATATTTGTTGATAATTATTAAAAAGTTAAAAAAGTTAAAACTGATGAGCGCTGAAAGCCACCGTAGAATTGTGATTGGGGATGTTCACGGTCACTATAAGGGACTGATGACGCTAATGGATGCTATTTCTCCAACTTCTGATGATTCAATTTATTTTCTTGGTGATTTAATTGACCGTGGTCCTCAAAGTGCTGAGGTCGTGTCTTTTGTGATGGAAAATGAGTATCATTGTTTGCTTGGCAACCACGAGCAAATGTTGATTAATATCTTGACACAAGGACGTAATCCAGAGACAGTAGTACAAGCGTGGTTATACAGTGGAGGTCAAGCCACGGTAGCTTCTTACCAGCAAGGGATTGTGCCTTTTGAGCATGTAGAGTGGTTTTCTAGTTTGCCGACATATATAGATTTAGGGGATGTTTTGCTTGTTCATGCTGGTGTTGACCCTTCTATGCCTTTAGAAAATCAAACTGGTGAACAGCTATGTTGGATACGTGATGAATTTCACAGTATTCAAAAGCCCTATTTCTCTGACAAGCTAATTATTATTGGTCATACTATTACTTTTACTATGCCCGGTGTGGCGCCTGGTCAATTGGCTCAGGGTAGAGGCTGGCTTGATATTGACACAGGCGCGTATCATCCTCGTAGTGGTTGGTTAACTGGCTTAGATATTACCAACGGCATAGCATATCAAGTTAATGTACTCAAGAAAATAAAGCGTGTTTTACCGATGGAAGAATTAGTTGTGCATGTCAATCCTAACGACATGAGATACACTCATCCGTCAAAGCGCCGAGCTTAATAGTTAGATTTTAATTAGATTATTACCAATTATCGTAACGAACGAGTATTAGCTCGATATGTAGCTGTATCTAACCCAGCATTACCATTTGTCGGTTGTGCCCTAATCAGTTTCTCAAGAGTGCGAACACGGTCTCCAGCACCAGGGTGAGTACTCAAAAAAGCTGGAGTTGAACCTCTTGAGTTTCTTTGGAGTTTTTGCATAAACGAAACCATCGCGGACTGAGCATAACCCGCACGACCTAAAGTTCTTAAACCTCTTCTATCAGCATCAAATTCATCTTGACGACTGCGAGGAAGATTAAGGGCAAGATTTACACCCAAGCCAACAATTTGATTACGGTCTACACCTGCTGCTGTTGCAATACCACTGGCAATGGCTTGTTGCCGCATTTGACTAAGTAGGTGCTTACCACCAATATGTCCAATTTCATGCGCGATAACGCTTGCTAACTCAGCTTCGTTATCTGCTGCTTTAATCAAACCTGTATGAACATAAACAAAACCTCCTGTAGTCGCGAAGGCATTAATACTGTCTTCATCAACTACTTGGAATGTGTATTTCAGATTTGGACGGTCAGTAAACGGAACGAGACGCTGGCCTATGTTTTGAACGTAACGATTAATTTCTGAATTACGAGAAAGCCGAATTTCACCACCTAGAATTTGCTGGTTCATTTGTTGACCCAGTTGAAATTCTTGCTGAGATGATATATTAGATAGCTGGAATACTTGTACACCGCGAATTAACAGTGGTAGAAAGTCCAGCGCTTGGGATGGTTTCCCCGTACCCAAAAACAGTGACAAAGCGACTGCTACTGAGATTAGCGGGTATATAAAGCGGCGCCTTATAGAAAAGAAATTACGAGAATTGTATTGCCAATTCATCCAAAAATTACCTCGATAACCTTCCGGGCTTAGATGTGTTTTGATAGAACTTAAGGGTATATGACGGCTTGTTGAGCCAATAAGTTGCATCAAAGACCCTATTACACATACTTTAGCCAACATCATACGTATGTTGCTACTACAGATTAAAAGAATATTCGCGCTCGTATCTTAATGACCTTGACGAAATACAGGCTATAGAGTTTAACATTACTCAAAGAAACCCAGAAACCTGGTTTCTATGTAACATGTCGTTTTTATTACAATATTTCAATCAAGAAACCAGGTTTCTTGTGATACACTTTCGCATGACTTAAAAGAACTGAAATATTATTGTTTCGCACGGTTATCGATTACTCGTTCTCAGAGGAAGTTTTTATGGCTATTTTAGATTCTAAAGGCCGCTTGTTCGGCAAATTCAACCTTCTTGATGTCGGCGCCGTCTTCGTTATCTTATTAGTGGTTATTAGTATATTTTTCTTTCCGGGTACCACAGGTTCGGTTGCCCAGGTCAACAGCAAAACTGTACCTATCGAAGTTGACTTGGTTGTGCGAGGGTTAAATGTTCGCGACCCACAGCGCTTAGTTGAGAAAGATTTTCGCAAAGGTGGCAAAACTAAAGTCATTATCCGTAACCAACCCTATGGCGAAATTGCAATTAAGTCCGTACAAGAACTACCTCGGACTCTCAGCGTTCCCCAACCTGATGGTTCACTCAAAGAATTACCCGACCCAAGAAAAAATAACTTTAGCACCGATATGCTTTTAACCCTAGAGGGTAAAGCTAATTTAACCGATGGCGGACCTGTGCTTGGTAATAGTAAAGTTAAAATCGGTATGCCTTTTGAATTAGAGGGCTTTAATTACAATTTTAATGCCACTGTTATTGATATTCGTTTACCTTAATAATTGTCATTATAGGTTAATTACCCGTTTTGGTTGTAGAGACGTTACATGTAACGTCTCTACTTTTAGTTTAAATAATTTATAAAATTTGTAGCTTTTAGTATTTTCTCTTTTTAATACTTGCGCTTTTTTATAATGACTATTGGAAATATGCTAATCTTTAAGTATAGACGTATAATAAAGTGTCACTTTTATTACAAACTACTTAAAGAACCCAATGCTACCATTTGAATTTGTTGTCATTGGTAAACCAGTTTCTTATCAAACAAAAGAACGTAAACGTTTACAAACTTGGAAACAGAAGGTTCGTTCGGCATCTGTTGGTCTTTGGGGTAGTCAGGCGCCTTTGGGTGATTATATACAAGTAACAATTACTCACTATTATGATGCTCCTTATGGAGATGAGTCAGCGGTTCCAGACAGCGATAATATTGTTAAGCCAGTAAGGGATGCGTTGAATGGTGTTATTTATGTAGATGATTACCAAATCACAGATTTTGTGAGCAGAAGACGTAATCTTAATGGTTCTTTTCGGGTTCGTGGTTTATCTACTGTTCTTGCTGAAGCATTTTGTCAGGGTCAAGAATTTTTGCATATTGTTATTGATTTGGCGCCTGACCCTAAAGATTTAGCTGCTTAAACGAAAATTAGGATGTATTAGTTCATACGAAGCTATTTTTTTAGTGCTGTTACAATACCATATAGCAAGTGAACTTTTTTATACTCGTATGAATACTTCTATCCATCAAAATAATCTTGAACACAAACGAGTGTTAAAACTAGCACGCGAATACCGTGAACAAGGTTACTCAGTTTGCGTCTACCCTTCTGCTGATAAATTACCACCTAAATTAGCTGATTGTTCGCTTGATTTGATAGCTAAAAATGGTGAGAAAGTAGTTGCTGCTAATGTACGTTCACGTAAAAATTTGAGTCTTAATGGCTCACTTTCTTTGCTTAAGATTAGTGAATGTGTTAAAGAAATTCCAGGTTGGGAATTTGAACTTGTTGTTACTAATGCTCGTAAGAAATAAAAAAATTAATAAACCTGGTTTCTTCAAAAAACCAGGTTTCTCTCAGATATTCAATCAACAACCATTGTTAAACCTGTTTGTGCTGAACGCAAAGCTGCATCGGCAACTTTCATGGTATATAAACTTTGTTCTGGAGTTACATAAAGTTCGGCGCCTGTCAAGAGGTGGTCTAATACCATACTTGTATCTTTTGTAAATAATCCCTTACGGTTGATTGTTTCAATAGGTACTTTCCCCTCACGACTTACCATTTGACCAGTATCTTCATTAAAAATTATCCCCCCGTGTTCACCGTGAATTTCAAATTTACGTTCGTTTTGCCAAAGAGTTTCACCTTTAGCGTAAATAACTTGTCCTAATAGTCCGCTTTCAAACGAAAGTTGGGCGACACAAAAACAACCTTGAAAATAGTCGTCTTCAATTTGCCAGAAGCGCTGGTGACAGTTCACCGTTAACACTTTGCCAAATAAATCTGTAAAGCGATGTAGCCTAGATAAGGCGCCCATAAACGGAAATCCAAACGACTCATGGTTATAAGTCCATTTGCGTGGGGCAGGATGCTGAGGTTTGATAGTGTTGTAGCGAACATAGAATAAATGCCCAACTTCTGATATGTGTTGTTTAATGGCTTGATGTAAACCACCCAGAAGTTCTATATGCTCAACGTGGAGCAGTAAATTTTTGTATGAAGCTAAAGCTATAAGTTCATTAGCTTCAATAGCATTGAGTGCTAAAGGGTATTCAACTACAACATGTTTTCCTGACTCCAACGCTGCACGAACTATTGCGCTATGCTCACTGTTTATCGTCGATACAATAATTAAATCTATACTCGTTGACTCTACCAGTTGCTGCCATGAGTCTATTGCTTGCGCTTGATAAGACGCTGCAAATGCTTCGGTACGCGCGTTTTCGGCGCCTGCAACTGCTACTAAATTTGCTCTTTCATCTTGCAGCAATGCTTCTGCCCGTAGCTTTGCCGCATATCCCGTACCAACTAAGCCGACATTTATAGGCTTAGTCGGATAATATCTTGAATCGTACATTATTACTACACCAATAATGTTGATGAATTTATCACTTGAGTATAAATTTACTTGATGATTTTACTTTGTATCAGTAAATAATATAAACAAAACTTATCAGTCAGAAGTAACTAAATTTCATTACTAATCGTGTCAAATTTCCGGTTACATAGTGTTGTTTTTCTCGTAGTATCAGAATGAAGTAAATAAAAAACGACGGCTAATCTTATATGATAGGTCGCCGCTATTGACTTGCGAGAATTTATACCGTCCGTTTGCAAAAGAGAGGATTACGAAAATGGCAACCTACAAAGTAACACTTGTTGGCGAAGAAGGTACAACTACCATTGATTGTGCAGATGATACTTATATTTTAGACGCTGCTGAAGAAGCTGGTCTTGACCTACCTTACTCTTGCCGTGCTGGTGCTTGCTCAACTTGTGCTGGTAAAATTACAGCTGGTACTGTAGACCAGTCTGACCAGTCCTTCTTAGATGACGACCAAATGGAAGGTGGATATGTATTAACTTGTGTTGCTTATCCAACATCTGATTGCACCATCGAAACCCACAAGGAAGAAGAACTCTACTAGTAGAAACGCGAATATTAAGTAGAAAAATATAGATAGCATAAAAGGGAAACATTTTTCCCTTTTTTTGCCTGTTTTTTATTGGCGCCTTTACATCACACTGTAGGCTATTTTTTGATTTTGTCGTTAAGAATTTGAAGTTGTGTGCCTGGGTAATAAAACTGAAGAATATCAGCACTTGACCTGCCAAGTTTAGCTAAATTTTGCGCTCCAACTTGACTCAACCCCACTCCATGTCCCATTCCTCCACCAACAAAGGCATATCCCCACAAGTCTGGTTCACCTTTATTGAGTGGCTCTAAATAGAATAGTGTACTTATTGGCGCCGCGAATGCACTACGAACTTCGTCTTTAGTCAAGTGAAACGAACCAATATCGGTTTTAATCTCTAATTTCAAAATCCGTCCACTATCACTACGTTCGACAACTTCCATTTCGCGAACTTCCTTAAGCTTGGCAAATGGACTCTTCTTTACTGCCAAAAATTTCTGCAAAGTTTTAGTTATATCCTCAATGCGCGACTCTCTCCTCCAACGGAATAAGTCCCAGCCAGTTTCATTGAACCCTTCTTTTTTATTGACAAACGCTTTTAAATTATTCTCCTCACGCAGCGATTGCCTCGTCAAGTTCCATATATTGTTCGGCGCATCTAATATGGGTCGCAAGTACGAACGGTCGTCTCCATTCCAAACATCAGAAAATGAAGCTGTTACGCCTCCTGTGCTAGCTGAATACAATGCATCTACTAGTTGATTTTTATACGTTACTACCATCCCTTTAGTACTAGCGATAGCTTTGTCTGTACTAGCTGAAACATCTTTTAAACCAAAATAAACTTGACAGTGTGTATCAGCACACAGTTGATAATTATCGGCTGCAAATCTACGTATATTCCGCAATGCGTATGTTCGAGCAATGATTGCTTGTGCTTCGAGTGCTGCCATTGGGGCGTTATTACCAATTTCGTAAGGTACTACTCCACGTAAATATGTTTCTAATGGAACGTTATTTACAAGCGTGTAAGTTCCATAAGCATTTGGTTGTATCTGTAAATTACCAGGGAATAAGCGTGCTTTGTTCGGATTGAGAGTATCCTTTTTTTGTTGATTATTTGCTGCTTTTGCGTCGTGAACGTCGAGTTTCTTACCTTGGTTTACTAAAACCAGGCTTTTTTGACTATCGATAGCCAGCGAATTGACGTTATAACGCTTGTCTCCCACTGTCCAACTTACAACTGGCGCCTGTTTAATAACTTCGGTATCAATGAAAGGAGTCTTTCTACCGCTTGCTTGTAGACTTTGTAATAATAACCGTCGCAACAGCGGAGTACTATATACTTTGCGAGAAGCCCATACCTGCCAACGGTCTGGCTGGGCTATTTCTACCTGGATACCTAGCTCGCGCCATCTATTGGCATTATCTTCTGCTGTCTCAAAAGTCCGAAAAACCCCCAAAACAACCCGTTCGTTAATACTAGGTTTTGCTGGTGGCTGCATCGCAATTTCTAATCGCACAGGTTTATCGGTACTAACAGTCTGTTGACCATTACTCGTCCGAAAACTCAATAACAGCTTATCCCCCTTAGTTGGTTCAAGCTGTAACAAATCTTTTGGACTATCACCAAACCGCTGCACAATCCCAATCTTCAAATCAACATCTGTTTTATCACCTTTTGTACTCGCTGATGCACCTGTTAATCCCAACAGGCAAAACACAGTCAGCGTCGTGTAGTACATACGCCCGCACATGCTCTTCATAGGAAACCGCTTTTTTTCGCTTTGCCAAAACTCATACGCACCCAATGGATTCATATTGTAATTGTAGTAACTTTGTAACATCAAACGTCTAAATTATTACATTACAACTTTCTTCGATTTTTTTCGCCAATTAGTTGCAAAACAAAGTCATAACGAGTATGATTTATTTAAGGACGCATGAGCAGGAAAAAAAATTCAGTAAGTTGGTAAAAATATCATGGCAAAAGTCCAAGAGATACCCATAAATCAAATTCGGCGCCCGTTGCCGCGTGTGAACGACCAAGAGAAAGTAAAATCCTTAATGGCATCGATAGCTGAAATTGGGCAGCTTGAGCCAATAGACGTGCTAGAAGTTGATGGGGAGTACTATGGTTTTTCAGGATGTCATCGTTACGAAGCGTGTCAACGTCTAGGAAAAGAGACAATTCTTGCTAGAGTTCGTAAGGCGCCTCGTAGTGTGCTGAAAATGCACATAGCGTAATTTCGTAATTTATTTATAAAATAACAGGGAGATTTAAAAGGGTATGGCTACTCAAGTAAATTCAGTAAATATCGGTATTGATGACACAAAGCGTGCGAATATCGCTGAAGGATTATCACGCTTATTGGCAGACACTTACACCTTATATCTTAAGACACATAACTTTCACTGGAATGTAACAGGACCAATGTTTCAAACGCTGCATTTAATGTTTGAAACACAGTATACCGAGTTAGCGCTGGCAGTTGATTTGATTGCCGAACGTATTCGTGCGCTTGGTTTTCCGGCGCCTGGGACTTATAGTGAGTATGCTCGTTTAAGCTCAATTGCCGAAACACCAGGAGTTCCCAAAGCCAAAGAAATGATTCGTTTACTAGTAGAGGGACAAGAAGCAGTAGTGAGAACAGCACGTTCAATTTTTCCTGCTGTTGAAGAAGTTAACGATGAACCTACTGCTGACTTGCTAACACAACGGATGCAAGTGCATGAAAAAACTGCTTGGATGTTGCGAAGTTTACTGGAAGAATAGATCATAGTGCTGAGTTCTGAGTGCTGAGTGATGAGTGCTGAGTTATGAGTTAAGAGTACTTCTCACTCCTAACTCCTAACTTCTCACTCCTAACTCCTAACTTCTAACTTCTAACTTCTCACTCCTAACTCCTAACTCCTAACTTTTATACAATGTCTGACTTTACTCCGCATCTCCAAGATTTAATCAAACAAGCTGGTATTCCTTCGTTGAAAGCGTTGGGACGTGATACTGGTGTGTCGGAGCGGCAAATTTTGCGGTTACGACGAGGTGAAGTCAAGGAAATACGAGTTTCTGTTCTGGCAAAACTTTCACAAGCTTTGAAAGTTAGTGTTGATGAGTTGGTTACAGGTTTTTCGGAGTCAAATAGTGTTGAACCGTCCGTAAGTACAGAGAATAATAAAAATGATTTAGTAAAAAGAATTACAGAATTAGAACGTGAGTATTCATTTTTACAACAGCAGGTTGAAGAGCAGAAACAAATATTAAAGCAGGAATTTCAGCAAGAAAGCTTACAGGTATTAGAATCTCTACTCGTTCAGTTCCCGACAGCAGCGCGTGCATGTCAAGAAAATCCGCAATTACCCGCAGTTAATATTTTACCTTTGGTGCAAAAACCACTCGAACGTTTACTGCAACACTGGGGTGTCGAAGCTATTACATCAGTAGGGGAAGAAGTATCCTATGACCCACAGTTACACCAGTTGCTTGATGGTACAGCACAAACTGGTGAAAAAGTGAAAATTCGCTATGTTGGATACCGTCAAGGTGAAAAATTGCTAACCCGTGCGAAGGTTAGTCCTGTGTAGAAACCTTAGAAACCCGGTTTCTTGAAGAAACCGGGTTTCTTGGCAAAATGTTAGTTTATCGAAAAATTTGGGAACAATCTTTACTAGAGGTGAAAATCTCTCATGTATTAACTAGGTAGTTTTTGCTACTACTGTATGCTTTATCCCTTACCAGTCAGGATTTAACGACAAGAAAAAGGGCAACACATTTATGGGGTACCTGTAAAATTTACAGCTACTTATTTATGATTGTCCATTAAAAATTAAATACAATTGCGACATTAACTGTCGTTCTCCGGATTATCAGGTGCATCTAACCAAAAAGTGTCGTTAAATCCTCGTTGGTAAGCTGGATTACATTTTTGAGCAAATATTCAATTTTATAAATTTTATAAATATTTATATGAAAATTATGTAAAGAAAGAAGTTGGCAACACTTTTTCAAATGAATTATCATTAATTTACATATCATTGTCAAAATCGAGTTAAAAGAAGCAATTTCACTAAACATGTTGACTCAAGAAGTAAAAATTTTTCAACCAAGTGGAAGTTTAGATGCCACTAAATCGCAAGCATTTCGCCAAGAAATCGCTACTATTGTCGAAAACGGCACTAAAGTTGTTTTGGTTGACCTAAAAAATGTTACCTTTATGGATAGCTCTGGTCTTGGCGCCTTAGTTCTTGCATTTAAGACATTAAGAGCAGCTAACAGTAAATTAGTACTTTGTTCAATTAACGAACAAATTCGGATACTATTTGAATTAACGGGGATGGATAAAGTATTCGAGATTTTTGCCAATCAAGAAGAATTTGAAAAATCGATGATGTTAAGAGCTTGATTAGTCGAATCGAGCTTGTAGTATAGATAAATCGTCATCAAAGGCATCTTTAGCGTTCAAAGTCTTCAAATGTATGATTATCTCGTCGAGTCGAGTGTCAATTGGATGATGTAAATCACCCAGCATTTTGATGAAAGCATCCAGACCCCATAGTTTTCCATCAGTTTTGGTAATTTCATACGCACCATCACTAAACAGGTATAGCTTACTGGATTCCGCTATGCTGCAAAACCCATCAACATATTTGGCATCCGGAAACATTCCAACTGGCATTCCTGAAGTTCTCAATAACTGGACTTCACAGCTACGGTTGTTACCGGATATTAATACACCTGGTGGATGACCTGCGCTCGAATAAATTAACTGGCGCCGTTTTCGGTTATATACGCCATACCAAATAGTAAAATATTTATCGTTTTGATAATTCATCTGAAACGTTTCATTTAGCGCTTTGAGTACCTCACTTGGTTGGTAATAATTCAAGTTTTGTAGCGCACGTGAACGTAACAAATTTAACACAGATATTGATGGTAAAGTTGCTTTAAGCCCGTGTCCAGCAGCATCAAGTAAGTATAATGCTAGATAATCAGGGTCAAGCCAGTAATAATCGAAACAATCGCCACCGAGTTGGCGCGAAGGAATAAATCGGTAGCTAATATCTAATGGTTCGAGCATTGGCGGTGGTAATAACGAACAAACATACTCTGCTGCTTCTGTAAGTTCGTTTTCGAGTTTTTGTTTTTGCTCTCGTAAGTCGCGACTAAGTTGATGCAGTCGTAAACCTGCCCTTACCCTTGCCTGAAGTTCGTTTTGCTCAATTGGTTTAGATAAATAATCGTCGGCGCCAGCATCAAGTCCTTTAACACGGTCTGCAACCGAATCAAGAGATGTTAGCAAAATAAAAAACGTCGTTGATAGTGCAGTTGAACCTTTAATATGTTGACAAACATCTATACCACTCAATCCCGGCATCATCCAATCACAAATAATCAATGCGGGTCGATTAGCATTTGCAATTGCAATTCCCTCGGCGCCATTGCTTGCTGCTATGACCTCATAACCTTGTCTGACCAACATTCGTTTTAAGAGTATCAGCACCGCCGGGTCATCATCGATTACCAAGATTTGATACATAAAAGATAGCCGCGAAAAACTACTATAAATTATCAACAACTAACTGCGAGCTTTAAACTGGTGGTGATAAAGGATTCAACCATAACAGAATAATGCTTTTTAGTAGATTTAGGTCACGGTATACTTCTTGTTTGAACCATTGTCCTATAGCATCAAGTGGATTAAAGTCACGTCCTGCTTGCCACTTTACATCTTGACCTAAAGGTGTAAGATGATTTCCAGCAATTATTTGCATCGTCACCATATCGTTAAAGCGTTCTCTTAAAATTTCGCTTAAACCCACTGATTGGTCTATTGTATCGCTCGTAAATTTGATTAATAGATTACGACGAACATTATAGTATTCACGAACTAAATCGTTAGTCTGTGCTGGTGAAGGAACAAACTCGACGGCAAGCTGTGAATTTGTAAACGCTGTGTTAAATTGCTCAATAAATGGAACTGCATCACGTGCAGCATAGTTATTGAAAGAGATAAATATATTTCCAGCACGCTCAACTTTTGGACGACTGCCAATAAGTAAATGCAGCTTGCAACCCATACTATGTCCGATACCATATATCGGTAGGTAGCCATTACCTAATATACCTCGTTCTTCGAGACGAATCATAGTACGCTCAAAGTTGAGTAGTACTTGCTGTGCGATAGCATCGTGGTCAAAAGTATTGACAAACGGGGTGGCAATTACGATATAACCTTTTTCAGCCAACGCTTCCAACAGCAAACGATATGTAACGTGTGGTGCAGTCGCAACGAAGGCGCCACCTAAAAAATGTATGATACCAAGGGGTTTTTGCTTTGTCGCTAAAACCCAATTACCGGATATTTCTTTCCAAATCATTGACAAAAAACCATGCCTATCCACTTCCCATTATGTACCAAATCCAAGAAACCTGGTTTCTATTCAAAATCATTGTTTTGATTACAATATTTCAACAAAGAAACCAGGTTTCTAACTAGCTTTGGCTTTGTAAACGTTTCATTTCCAACTGTACATCTAAAGCAATTTGCAATGCCTCGTTTAACAGTCTTCCATGCTCAGTAGCTTGTTCACTAACTTGAAGTGCGCTCAAAGTTGGTAGATTATTGGCAAATAATTCGCTATTACCAATAATAAAATTCTTGTTTTCACGCAAAATTCTTTCTGTTTTTAATGCTCTAATTAAATCTGCGCGTGTGAGCGATAAAGCATCAAGTACTTTGTGTCTCTCTTTAATACTTACATCGACATTGCCCGCAGCTTCGATTTCATCATTAATATATATAGCTTTAATAACATTATTATACCTGTCAACATCACTCAATAAAATCTTTAAAGAAGGAGTAATATTAGCTTGGACAATTTTGTTCCTTTGTTTCCATATAAAATATAAAATATATTGAGAAGCGGCGCCGCCAATTCCTAACAATAATAACGCTACAAGCCATGATGGGAAAGGCAACCAAGGCATAATTAGACTACCAACGGCGCCTAAAATTAGATAACTAAATACTACTGAGGATATACCAAGAAAATAGGCAGTAGCAGCTTCTGGACCTCTAGCTCTTTCAAAAAAATTCTTTACAACTTTTTTAAATTGATTAACAACGAGTATAAGCTCTTCATTTACTGGTAAATTTGTAAATTGCTGCAATTCTTTTTTACTTATATCTAAACCTTTTAAGTCATTTTCCACAGCTACTAATTCCTTGTTCCAATAAATAAATAGATAAATATTTGTATAGTACTATATAACAATCAAGTTTATCAACTTGATTCAAAGATAATATATGTGAATTTTTTTCACAAAAATTAATAAACCGGGTCTCCAAAATTGAGAAACCCGGTTTCTAGGATTGTAGCCAAAAATTTCAGTAGTCGCCAGAGTTATGTATAAGATTCAACAAAAATCGAAGAAACCAGGAAACTTTCACGAAACCCGGTTTTTGTTTATTACCTGACTTGTCGTCGCACGTGCAACCTATCCATCCCTTGCTTTATCCAACTGATACAGTCAATTTCAGATGTGAACACTTTCGGCGCCGCAATATTGTTTAAAGTTTCAGGGGGATAATGGTCATAGAAGTATTTATTGGCTTCTGTGAAAATAATGATGAGATTATGACGAAAAGTGTAACGATGCTTGAACGCATCTTCTCGACTAGTGAAGTCAGAGTACTTGTCAAGATGTCCTTTGGCAATACCAACGATATTACCAATACTAGCTCCGTATGACTTAGCAGGATTATCGGCTTTGTGATAACGACTTCGATATCCGATTTCTGCTAAAAGCTTATACGAGTATATATCATTACCATCCACTTGATTAAAAACAAAAGGAATGATGAGATAACCCTTATACGAGACTGAACTTTCGTACAACAAACGACTCATATGCTGCTCCTTGAATGCACCGATTGACTTGCATGACTCAACTTGCAATCTTGATGTGATTAAATATCAATTAGCGATAATTAAAAGTATCATTGATATTTATCTATGCCATAACCAGAGATAATCAACTTGTCACCCACCATAGTTTTGGCTATTAATTCTTGATGATTTCAACTTACCATATTCAGTTAACTATATGTATAAGGGGTTAAAAACCTCATTGGCATCATATTATAAAGACATGTAACAAATAATTAATGTATTTTTTTCTAATCTTTGTAAAATAAATTACTAGTTATCTTAGACAAATATCGAATTTACATCCGTTACATCCGTTGTATCCGTTGCCAGAAATCTATCGCAAGGTTATAAAAATTCCTCTGTTGTGGCGATTAAAATAGCGGTCTCAATAATTACATTAACCAAAAAGGTTATTAATTATTGACCTCACCGCATCCCCCTGGTTTTATTTATGATTGATATTTACATCCTTGACCTGCTGGTAATTGGGTTGCTGCTATTAACGGTAACATTGGGGTCTGGGTGGATTTCGCGCTTACCACTTTCATTTGCTCTTATCTATCTTGTGGTAGGTATTGTTCTTGGGCCTTATGCCTTTGGACTGATTAACCTACGCGCAGCAGGAACATTCAACGCTGAAGTGTTAGAACGAATAACCGAATTGGTTGTAATTATTTCTGTTTTTAGCTGCGGTTTGAAGATTGTCCGTCCTTTAGGACTAAGAACATGGAATATAACCATCAGGTTAATTGCTTTACTGATGCCAATTTCAATTTTTGCAATTGCTTTAGTTGGTAAGTATATTTTGGGAATGGACTGGGCAGGAGCTATATTATTGGGAGCAATTTTGGCGCCGACAGACCCTGTACTAGCATCAGAGGTACAGCTAACAGATGTTAAAGATAGAGATGAATTACGTTTTGGTTTGACATCAGAAGGTGGTCTAAATGATGCTTTAGCTTTTCCTTTCGTTTATTTTGCAATTCATGCACTCAAAGATAATAATTGGAATAATTGGTTAAAAAACTGGGTTTTAGTTGATTTAATATGGGCAATATTGGCAGGTATTGCAATGGGTATCATTGTTGCCAAGGCTGTTGTTTGGGTTGACCGTAAAATACAGCGTGTGCGTCCTGCCGATAGTTTAATGGAAGATTTTGTGGCGTTCGGGACAATTTTAATAACTTATGCTTTAACAGAAATTGTGAATGGATATGGTTTTTTAGCTGTCTTTGTTGCTGGATTAGTAGTTCAACGCAGTTACAGAAATCCTGAAAAACCACTAGCACAGTTAGAATTTATTGAGCGCATCGAAAAGTTATTGGAAATTGGTACTATATTAGTACTGGGTACTATATTATTAGTACAACCAATGGTGAATTATGCTGTTCAATCATTGATAGTTACAGTATTACTATTTTTGGTGATAAGACCTTTAGGTACTTGGGTCAGCACGATTGGTATGCGCTCTCCAGATTCTAATCGTAAAACGGATGGACGCACGCGGTTATTGTTGGGGTGGTTTGGAATTCGTGGTGTTGGTTCGTTATATTACCTTGCTTATGCTTTTGGCAACGGTCTAAAGGGTGAACTTGGTGAACAAATAGCTTGGATAACTTACACTGTGATTGTAATTTCTGTAATCATACATGGTGTAAGCTCTACACCACTAATGAACTGGTACGAACGCGATGTTGCTGTCAAAAAACCCAACAAACAAATGCCGGCTACGATAGATGAATTTGAGTAAATCAAAATAGCATTATAGGGGAAGTAGTATTTACTTCTCCTTGAATTAATTCGAGTTCTTACAAATAATGGAGCTAAATCATATGGCTGCATCGGATATAACGCGCGGACAACTTGAACGAAATCTGTCGCAAAAGTTACAAGCTTTTTACTTTGAAAAAATTGGGCGCCGTCCTGAGAGAATAACGTGCCAGTTTTTTGACGAAAAACTGGCAATGGTTCTCGAAAGAATCATTACTCCATCTGAGCGTTTGTTATTAGAGAGTCAACGTCCAGAGTTTGCCTATCAACTCCGGAACCAAATTGATATTGAAATGAAACCTTTGTTACAAGCAATACTCGAAGAAATACTTGGAACTGGGGTAGATACAATCTTAATAAACAGCGATTTGAAAAAAGATGTCTCTGGCATTATTGCCGTCTTGAGTAATATACCATCGATTCGTGACCCCGAATCTATTCCTAAAGTTAAGAGAGAGAAGGTAATAACTTCAAACAACGAGTAAGTACATGCTCTAAAGTTTCAAACTCGAATGGTTTTTCAATATAGGCATTAAAACCAGCCCTCAAAGTTTGTTCGTAAAATAAATGACTTGGTAAACTAGTTAAAGCAATTATAGGAGTTTCGTTGGCGCCTGCTCTTACACATGTAGCAAAACCAATGCCATCAACATCAGGAAGCATTAGCTCAGAGACTACTATTGCTGGCTGGTATTGTTTAAAAATCTCCAACGCTTTTAGACTATTTGTGGCTGTCATAACTTGAAAGCCATAATAACTAATTAGCTTTGAGGTCAATTCTAAATTATCTTCATCGTTATCAATGACCAAAATCAACACTTTAGATCGATTTAAGGTTGATTCATAATCACAAGTGCTGTTTGCCACAACATTGTACTCAGTACAGCATTTACCCTGCATATCAGTTAATTAAACATAATAAGTAATTCAAATGTAAAACTAGCCTGCTTTACTTGCCGAATAAACTAGTTACTCTCAACAGCAGGCATTACTAACAAATTTAAATTGACTCGAATCACTTATCAGGTTGTTGCCTTTAATAATTTACCTTCGCAATTAAGCTATTTGCTGTAAACAAACTGTACTATCAATTATCAAAGTTAGGACTTACACAATTACGCACAAATAGGCTTTGCAACACAACAACCAAAAAAGTTTATTATCATCAAATACTCTTATAGCGTGAAATCAGTTGTGATTCTTACAATTTTAGCTTTTCTTAAGCTCTGTGATGAGTAACTTTACAATATACATAAACTTTTATGACTAAAATGAGTAAAAATATGATAATGTATATGTGTAGTATTAATATTTTTGGTAAATTACAAAAGATAGGTCAGATTTAATCTTAATCAAGTCAGTGATTTAGTAATAATTATTTACATAAGTAGAACTTATTGTTTTCATATTATGTTGGCAATGCACAGGCAGGATGCCTGTGCCACAATTATGGTTGCCAATGATAATCAATATTGATTTTTCGACTGTGCATTGTTTGTTCAAATAAAGATGTTGGTAATGCTTCTTCGACCGGGTAAACACCAGGTTTGCTATACCCGTCAAGCAATAACTGAGCAATGCTTCCAGTTCCGGCGCCTGCTGCAGTAGCGGTGTTGTTATGTACTAAAGTAGAGCAATAAGTAGCATTTTTTCCGTCTTTAATACCGCTAACTTCCGAACGCACTGCAACACCGATACCGCTAAAGTTATCGGTAACGTCAGTCATCTTGTGGCTAACATTCGATAGAAACTCAACGCCAAACTTGCTTTGTATCCAAGACTTAGGGAAAATATTTGCAGCTATCCAAGTTAAGTGGTTATAAAAGTCAGGAACCGAGCCAAACTTAGTAATTACATTTTTGATGGTAGGAAAAGCTGTAGGGAGAGTAAAAGTTTCTGGCATATCGAACCAGTACACCCCACTACGACCGTATGGTTTGGGAAATTCAACAGTTTCACGCTGAGTATAAGGTTTAACAACTTGCCATTGTCCATCAATCCAAGCATCGAAGGGATTTTGCAAACCTAAAAAAGTTGTTCGCATCACGGTTATACCGGCACCACCCGAACCAGCAACTAAATAGCTCAAATGAATTGTTTCTGCTGTATCAAATTGTTCTATGTTGTGGCGTACCATACTATTTGATATGCCAGGAAATATACCAGTATTAACTATAGCGGTAATACCTGATTTTACAGCATCTTTGTGATATTTTAAAGCTTTAATGGTAAAAGAGCGATGGTCACTAACATCAAGATAATTTACACCATGCTCAATACAGTATTTAAGAACTTTCGCATCGCGGTAGTGAAATGGCCCTGCACAGTGAACAACAACGTCTGAATTAGATATAGCTGTGCGTAGCTTATCATCTTCGGCTAAATCTAATTGTAAAAATTGCAGGCGCCCATCATTAGGTTTAATTATAGGACTACGACCAGTAATAGTTACCTCCGCCTCAGTATGGGCGACAATATCCTGAGCAACGCTGCTACCAATCCTTCCTCGTCCACCGAGAATTAAAACCCGCTTCGTCATAGTTATACAATTTAGCTACGCTTTATACATTTGAACAGGTTTTAAAAATATTTTCATCAGTAGTAAGTATGACCTGAGATTATGTACAAAGTAAGAAGTTACCTTTATGGGCGCCAATAATTGGCTAAGAGTTACCTTTAAGCATAGCTTCCAGTTGACTTGATGGAATCTGCTATTTTTTTCAACGTTTGCGTAATAGGTTGATGTGTTTGTAAAAACATTTGCGCGCAGTTGCGTCCTGGTAGTCCAGATATGGAGCCACCTGGATGCGTGCCGGCGCCTGTCAAGTACAAATTGTCAATAGGGGTTTTATAATTTGCAATTTCTGGTAATGGACGGAAACACAGCATTTGTTCAAGTGTCATATCAATATGATAGTAATTTCCTCCGTAAGTACCCAACCTTTGTGCTAACTCTGCTGGACTTTCAACATGACGCGCAATAATCGAGTGTTTGAGATTAGGCGAATATTCTGCCAGTTTATTTAATACTCTATCAGCGACTTTATTCTTCAATTCATCCGTCCAACCAGTACCTTGTAACCCGGTACCCTCAGCACCAGCTATTTGATACGGTGCAAAAAACTCAATCCATAAAGTATGCTTACCTGGTGGCGCCATCGAAGCGTCAAGTGCTGTGGGCATAACTACATACATAGAAGGGTTTTCATCGGGTATTTTCCCTAAAGTAATCTCACTATGCGCTTGTTCTACATGGTTCATCGAGTCAGCAATCAAAATTGAACCAATCAAATATTCATCCCGATGCTGGTGATGTTCAAAGCGCAAAGGTTCGGATAGCGCACAGTCTATCTTCAAAATAGTTTCGTTGTTATTAACAATGCGTCGTTCTAGTCTTTTTCGCAAATTGGCATCTGCACTATCAACGTCACTGCCATCCATTAACTGTAAAAATAAACGTTTAGCATCAAGACTTGAAATTACACCTTTCTTGGCACGGTATTCTTTACCGTTACTTACTCGCACACCGACAGCTTTACCGTTATCTACTAATACCTTCTCAACTCTTTGGTCAGTAAGAATTAAACCACCATTACTTTTAACACAATTTACTAGTGCTTTTGTTAAGGCGCCTGTACCACCACGTGGACGTGCCATACCAGGGTTGTGTCGTAATGCCATCATCATTGCTCCGAATGACATGGCTTTTTGTGAAGGTGGTGAACTTAGTTCTGCTGAAAGTCTTGTTAATGGTGCTTTAACAAATTCCTCGTCAAAATACTCGTTGATATTGTCCATAGGACTGCTCAACAAGGTGCGAAGTAAATCTAGGGTTGTGTCTGGCCCACCTAAAATAGAGAATAAATCTTGTAGATGTGTCAACCCGTAGCTACCAGCAATATCTACTATTGATTTAGGCGCCGCATTGAAAAATGGTGTTACTGCTTTAATAAACCGCTGCCAAAATTCAATATATTCAGCATACCCTTGGGCATCACTCTTACTAAAACGGGCAATTTCTGCACATGTTTTTTCTACAGATTTATGTGCTAAAAAGTACTTACCGTCGGGATGCGGGCAAAATACTACAGGGTCACAAGTTAGATATTCTAAACCGTATTTGCGTAATTCTAATTCTTCGATTACAGACCCTAAGAAAATAAATAGGTGATTAATCGCACAAGGGTTAAATTTAAAACCAGGCGCTTCTTTCGGTAATAGCTCTTCAGTTGTGGCGCCTCCCCCAGGTATAGAGCGCGCTTCAAGCAGTAGGACGCTGTACCCAGCTTTAAGTAGATAGGCGGCGCATACTAATGCATTATGTCCGGCACCGATAATTACAACATCGTATGCTTCCATCGTTAAAAAGTAAATAATAAGGTATATCCACTGATGTTAAGAAGCATGTAGACAATTTTACTCTTTCGCGAGTTATACAAACCGCCTATTTGACTTATTTTTCGCTTTTCCCCCTCATGTCATGCTGAGGAACGAAGCATCTAGGTACAGGTTGGTTGGAGCGCGGACGGGCAAGGATGCCCATCCCACAAGATTGATATCTTAGATTAAATTTACTAGAGTACAAATATTTTTTATTTATTGGGCATGTTTTGTTCTGTGGCAAGAAGACTCATTAATATTTTGGCTGCTTCAGGCGCCTCAATTGGCATCCAAACTTCATAAATTTTATTAGAGTTGAGTACATAAATAGAGTCTTGAGATTTTTGGGAATTTTGTTGTTGATATGAACTTGTGTTCATAGCTTTAAGCCTTTGTATAATATTTCTTTCATTGTAAAGCAACTTTTAATAAAATAAAAGTTACTAAATTTCTACAAAATATTGTGGAATGGGCATCCCTGCCCGTTCTAAACCACTAATTCTCGTATTAGTTTCAATCCTTTAACAGTACTATATATATCATCACCACGATAAATTGATAAAGGGTAAGACCTACCATATTGAGGTGTACCCTGTCTAGTTAATTTTAAAAACTTGGCTTTTTTGGCTTCAATTACAAGCACCCAAAATTGCGGATGAAATACTAAAACGTCTATTTTGCCTCGTTAAATATTTGAGCCGCTAACATTTCTGCAACGCATTGTTCTAAACCCTGTTTTAAGTCGTTGTCTTTGGCTTCAACCAATGTAATAACTGGCGCCGTGATTAATAATTGGTTTTCTGATGCGCTCAATATAAAATCACACAAGCCATTAAGTCCTCTGCTGTCATCTACATTAAAATAATTTCCTGAAAAATAACCTATTTTACCTTGGAAAATTCTTCTAATTTCTAAAAACACTGGAGTTAATATTAATTCAGACCTTGCTTTTTCTGTACTGATATTAGTCGCAAGTTCTAAAGTTTCTTCTAAAGCGTCTTTTAGTTTTTGGGATGGTTGGATGGGAGTAATGTCAGCGAACAGGTCATGACTTTCTTCAAGGGTTAGATTTAAGTCGTTAATTGCTTTATCGAGGGTTTTAAAGTCACTGTATGGCACAATATCTATCTTTATAGTAATTAATATTTTAATTGTATGTGCGGGCAGGGATGCCCGCTCCACAAGAGGCTAATTCACAAGAGTTTAATTTATTTTGAAGACTGAGGAGACTGTGGAAGCTATTGCGTCTCTTGCGTCTTTGAGTGTTTGGGCTATGGGACGGTGTGTTTGGAGGAATACTCGCGCGCAGTTTCTTCCTGGCATTCCTGATATTGAACCACCTGGGTGTGTACCTGCTCCTGTTAAAAATAGGTTTTCGATGGGTGTTTTGTAGTTGGCTATTTCTGGTAATGGTCGGAAGAATACCATTTGGTCTAGGGTCATATCTATATGGTAGTAGTTACCTTTATAGGCGCCTAATCTTTCTCCTAGTTCTGCGGGACTTTCTACGCGACGCGCAATGATGGAGTTTTTTAGGTTGGGTGAGTAATGCGCGAGTTTATCAACTACTTTGTCGGCAACTTTGTTTTTTAATTCGTCAGTCCAACCTGTACCTCTTAACCCTGTTCCCTCAGCGCCTGCTATTTGATATGGTGCAAAAAACTCTATCCATACTGTGTGTTTGCCATCTGGCGCCAAGGATGGGTCACGGAAGCTTGGCATGACTACATACATGGATGGGTCTGCATCGGGAATTTCTCCAAGTGTACATAAACTATGTGCCCTTTCTACATGTGTCATGGAGTCGGCAATTAATATTGACCCTACTAAATATTCGTCTTTGTGTTCGTGGTTGGGGAAATGCAAGGGTTGGTCTATCGCTAAGTCAATTTTAAGAATTGTCTCATTGTTATTAACGATGCGACGTTCTAAGCGTTCTCGTAAATTGTTATCAGCAGCATCGACATCGCTCTTCTCCATCAACTGTAGAAATACTCGTTTAGCATCAATGTTAGAGATTACACCATATTTGGCGCGGTATTCGTTCCCACCTGCTGCTCTAACACCGACGGCTTTACCATCATCTACCAACACTTTTTCTATATGCTGGTCACATATAATTTTGCCGCCTAAGCTTGTGACTAAGTTGACTAAGGCTTGTACTAAAGCGCCTGTTCCACCGCGTGGACGTGCCATACCTGGGTCATGACGCATTGCCATCATCATTACACCAATGGCGAGGTTTTTTTGTGAAGGTGGCGCCCCTAGTTCTGCGGCAAGTCGTGATAATGGTGCTTTGAGAAATTCTTCATCGAACCACTCGTTAAGAATGTCTTCTGCACTAGTTAGCATGGTGCGGACAAAATCTAAAGTTTTATTCGGGGAACCTACCACCGAGAATAAATCTTTAATTTTGGCAATATCATAGTTACCAAATATATCTATAACTGATTTTGGGGGAGCGTTGAACATTGGTATCATTGCACCAATGGCGTGCTGCCAGTAATTTGTAAATTCTGCGTACTTTCTCGCATCGCGTTCATTGTAACGTGCGATTTCGGCACAAGTTTTTTCAAGTGACTTATGCCCTAAAAAGTATTTTCCGTCTGGATGTGGGCAAAATACTACTGGGTCGCACTCTAAATACTCTAAACCATATTTTTCGAGTTCTAATTCTTGAACTACTGGTCCGAGATGTATAAACTCGTGGTCTATAGCACATAGATTAAATTTAAACCCAGGCGCCTCTTTAATACATTCCTCTGTTGTTGCGGCGCCACCTGGTACAGAACGCTTTTCGAGTAAAAGTACACTATAGCCAGCTTTGAGCAAATACGCAGCGCACACCAACCCGTTGTGTCCGGCACCGATAATCACCACATCATACTCTTGCATGAAAATCTCCTAATATTTTGGAAACCACCAACTTCAGTTGGTGGAGGAAAAACTTCTTCCTCAGAGTGGCACTCAGTTTGAGTTATTAGCTCCTAAGCTAGACACCGTTTTAACTCGCTTTCAGGAATTGGTTAATTTCCTTATTTCAAGCCCCTAACCGAAGTTAGGGGTTAGTGACACTCTTGCATAGTTTGTATTTTGGTTGGTAAGGAACAACCTTTTATAATAGTAAAAATTTATTTGTGTGCTTACATCTTTCGCAAGTAATATAAATCTACCCTAGTGGGTAGATTTTATGATATATCTCTTGTAAAGCTTTTTCTTCCTTTGTGTCCTTTATGGTTTAACTTTTAATATTGTATTTATGAAAGAACTTCAAAAATGGAAGCTATTACAGTCACAAATGGTTCTCAACCATCATTATTGTAAAGTAAGGCGTGATGATATCAAATTACCAAATGAAAAAATTATAGATGATTTTTTCGTACATGTCAAACCCGATATTGCATTCTTTTTAGCAATTACACCTAACCAAGAAATTATATTTGTAAGGCAATATAGACACGCAAGACAAGATTTTTTTATTGAACTTCCTGCGGGAGGCTTTGACGCAGAAAAAGAAGGCGCCGAAGCAGCAGCTTTAAGAGAGTTACAAGAAGAAACAGGCTATGTACCACAAAGTATAACTAAAATTGCTACACTTTACAGCTCACCAAGTAAAGATACAAATCAAATACATTTGTTTCTTGGAGAAAACGCCGTTAAAGTCAGCGAGCAAAATTTAGACATTACAGAAGAAATTGAAGTTTTGTTAATTCCAATAGACCAAGTGTTAGATAAAATTCAAAACGGTGAGATTTGTGTGGTTAGCAGTATAGCAGCTTTGTTACTGGGGTTAAATTTATTAAAAAGTCAAAAATAAAAATAAGTATTTTATAAATAAATGACAATTTAAATGTAGAAATAACTAAAACATACCCTTACATCTCAACTTCTATGACTATTACTCAAATCTTCAACATTGCTAATGTAATTGTACTACCATTTTGGGCTTTGATGATTTTATTGCCAAAATGGAAGATTACTCAAAAAGTTATGGAGTCTTATATTGCGTTTATTCCTTTAGCGCTAACGTATGTGTATCTATTTGTCATTAGCATCACACCGGAAAATGCACAAGCTCTGTCAAACCCACAGTTAGCGGATATTGCAAGATTTTTTGCTGACGAGACAGCAGCAGCTACAGGTTGGATTCATTTTTTAGTAATGGACTTATTTGTGGGTAGGTATATTTATTTGGAAGGGCAAAAAACAGGTGTTTGGACGTTTCACTCATTAGCACTGTGTTTGTTTGCTGGTCCAATGGGTTTGCTCTCACACATCCTAACTTACTGGGTTAGTACAAAGTTTTTGAATAAAAATAGTACATCAGTTTCAGAACCTTCTACTCAAGCTTAAATCTAAAATTCTCTTGTGGAATGTTATTGAAAAAATAAATTACTGCACAGGCAAGGATGCCTGTTCCACAAGAGATTATCTTTTCCATTGCTGTAGGATATAGGAGTAAAACCAATCTTTATCAACTTTGTCCATTGCTAGAATCTTTCTTCCTTTTTCAACTACTTTGGTTCTTCCTTGGCTTTTTCCTGTGGCTATAATTTCTGTTTGTAGTTCTTTTAATTCAAAAGCTTGTGGATTACCTAAATATGAGGTTGCTAATACGTCCCAGGCATAATAATCTTGAGAAATGACTAAGGCATAACATTGTCCTGCTAAATCGGATATATTATATTGACGCTGTTTGCCTATTTTTTGGACAAATTCAGGCGTAACTGGAACGTTGTTTGTGATATCTAGCGAACACATTATTATTTCTATTGAACTTTCCCAGACGCGCGCTACTGCTTTTGGGTCCCAATAAGCGTTCCATTCAGCAGAACCATCTTGTCCAGATTCCCAATTTTTTTCTACGTTACCTGCTACATTTAAGGCGCCTCCCATCCAAATAAGGCGCCGAATTTTGGTATGAATATCTGGTGCTTTATCTAATGCATATGCGAGGTTAGTTAATGGGCCTGTTATTAATAATGTGACTGGTTCGGGTGCTTGTTGTAATGCGCGTATCATAAAGTCTTGACCAGGTTCTGTAAGTAACGGGGTTGTGTATGTATCTTGCTGGTTAAGAATTGGCAGGTTATCGATAACAAACGAGTCACGACGGTATAGGTATGGAAATGGATTTATACCACGGACGGTACTTTCTGCTACGCTGACGTGAGAAAAACCCATTAGGTCTAAGATTTTACGTGTTGCGCTGACTGCTGGTTGAATGTAGCAGTCGGCAGGTGTGACGATAATACCGATGGGTTCGACTTTTTCTATGGTCATTAGGAGCATGACAGCTAGAAAATCATCTACGGCGCCATCGTGGTCTAATAATACTTGTTCTTTCATTACTCCTAACTCCTTAAAAGACGTGACATGTCACGTCTCTACATTTTTAACTCAGCACTCAGCACTTTTAACTCCTCTTTCTTTTAAAAATGCTTCAAACATGTATCTGTCGGGTAATGATGGTTGGGCGCCTGGTCTTGTGGCTGCTATTGCTCCTGCTGCGGCGCCCCATGTGACACATTCACGTAAAGGTAATTCTGCTTCTATTGCTGCTGCTAGTCCACCACTAAATGCGTCTCCCGCTGCTGTTGTATCTACCGCTTGTACAGGGAATGCTGGTATAAAAAAGTTTTCTTCTTTGGTGGCGCAATATACTCCTTTGGCGCCAAGTTTAATGATGGCGCATTTTACTCCGCGTTGTAATAGTATTTGAGCGGCTTTTGCTGCGGATTCTTCGTTGTCTACCGGAAAACCAACAAGTTGTCTTGCTTCGACTTCGTTGGGTGTAATTATGTCTACTAATGAATATATTTCTGGCGGTACATCTATTTGTACGGGGGCTGGGTCAAGGATAACTTTGACACCAGCATTATGACCTGCTTTGGCGGCAGCAACTACAGCAGTCATTGGGACTTCAAATTGTAGTAGTAATGCTTTTGCACGTGGTAATAAGTTTGTGAGCCTTTCAACGTCTTCATTATCTAATAGTCCATTGGCGCCTGGAATCACAATAATTTGATTTTCGCCACTGTTATCAACGATAATAACGGCTACACCTGAACTAGCATTTGCTTCGATTGATACATTATCGGTTCTTACACCCGCAGCTTGTAAGCTATTTACTAATTCGGCGCCAAAACTATGGGCACCCACTCGTCCAACAATATGTGTACTAATTCCTAAACGGGCACTGGCAACTGCTTGGTTAGCACCTTTTCCACCTGGTGCTTTGAAAAATTCTTGTCCCAACAGCGTTTCGCCGGCGACGGGTAATCTGGGTGCTGTCGCGATTAAATCTATATTAATGCTGCCGAAGACGATAACTGTCATAAAAGTGTGTTTTTCTGATTTTCGCGCTCCAATGGCACTATACTAACGGACACCTTTAACATCATTCAAAGCCCTTAACACCCTCATCGTTTCTACAAAAATTTATTATTAACGTACAAACACTTAATAATTTTGTACTTTTTTTAACTTATATTGAATCAAGGCGCCTGTGTAAAAATGTATGTATAACAATCGAATGGCACTAGGTGTTGAATTCATCGTCTATAAGTATACGATGAATTCAAACTAACATGATAATCGTCATCATTTAAGTCAAAATTAAAAGTCAAAAATAATAAATTTGGTTTAACCATGAAAAAAAGCATCGTTATTACTGGTATAGCATTTTTCATTGCTGGCACGGGTATGAAACCTTTAATCATAGCCAATGCTAAAACTCCTGCGGTCAAACCAACTATTAACACGCAACAAACTAATACACCAGTTAATACACCAAAAATAACCCCTACTGCGAAAGCCAAGGTTGAATTAATGGACGCAGGCGCCGAACCACGTCAAGAATTACGGATAAAGCCAGTTGTGGGCACAAGAGAACTCGCTGATATGAAGGTTAATGTTGACATGGTAATTTCTTTTGAGGGTAAACCTTCACCAGCCATTAAAATGCCTGCAACAATAATGAAAACCGATGTTGTGGTTACAAAAGTTGAACCGAACGGTGATGTGCATTATGAGTTTTCTTATAAAGACGTTGATATTCAAGGTGATACATCATTACCACCAGCAGCTATTAGCAAGATGCGTGGTGAAATTAAAAAGCTGACTGGAATGAAAGGTACAGCAGTAGTTGATAGTCGCGGGCAAACCAAACAAGCAAATCTGACTGTTCCCCAAGGTATAGACAACAGTCTTAAGCAGCACATCGACCAATTCTCAAATTCGATGCAGCAACTGTCTACACCTTTTCCACTAGAAGCTGTAGGTGTTGGCGCCAAATGGCGTGCGACCGAAAGTGTTAATGTTAGTGGAATGACAGTTAATCAAAGCGCATTGTACGAGTTGGTTAGCATTAAAGATAATCTTGCGACATTCAACGTTACAATCGAACAGCAAGTACCAGGACAGCAAAAATTAAACTTGCCGCAGGCGCCTGCTGGAGTGACGATGACTGTTAAGTCATATGACAGCAAAGGTCAGGGACAAGCGCAAATCAACATGAATAAAGTAATGCCAGTTAGTTCTAAAGTATCAATGACAGCTAATTCGCTGTGGGGAATGACACCTGCCAATAGTAAGAAAGAAATAACTATGAACCAGCAAATGTCAATCCAAATGACTATTGACTCAAAATAATTACACCCTTATTTCTTTAGAGTAGTTGAGCTTGAGTCATGAAATCGATAATATTTACGATTATCAGTCTATAACTTCAATCCAAAACACTAGTCTAAATTATAAGGGGAGGGGTGTCTTAAATGTCCGACGTAGAAACCGATGAGACTCGTGAGGAACGCATCAAGAACGAAATACTTGTTGATGCTGAAGATAAAGAAGACCGCGCGATGGGGTGGTATTATTACCTAGACGATTGCCTAAATTTTCCATTTAATGCTAAATGGGCAAAAAAGGGACGTAAAGGAACTGCACCAGAAAAGGATGTCGAAGTTTTAGCGATGGCAACTGAAGAAGAGTGCTTACGCGATATGCTCGTGGAAGTAGTCGAAGTTGGTGGCAAAGACGAAGACGTTGACATCGCGCGGTTAAATGATTTGAAGGTGCTTGATGCTGATGAAGATACTCAGGAAGCGCTAGATGACTGGTACTACTGGGTAGCAAAAGGTTACAAGTTCTAATTTAATAACTTATAGAAACCGGGTTTCTGGTAGAAACCCGGTTTCTTTTCTTGCAAAGAGAATTTATGATAAATATTTGTTAATTTATGTCATTTAATATTTTAAGTTTAGATGGGGGTGGAATTCGCGGAATTGTTGCAGCGAAAATGCTATCTATTATCGAAAAACAAATTGATAAACCGTTAAATGAGTATTTTCAGCTAATTACTGGAACTTCTACTGGTTCTATATTAGCGGCAGCTATAGCCAGTGGGCGTAGTAGTCAAGAAATTGTTGATTTATATAAACAGCAAAGTTCGATTATTTTTCCTTATAGAAAGCGTTTTAGTTTTAGACGTTTACCTTTACTTTTTAAACATGGCATATCGGCGCCTAAATATTCAGAAAAAGGGTTAATTCAGGTTTTACAAGGTGTTTTTGGAAGTACAACGCTTTTTGACATTGCTTCGCCGTTATTATTAGTAATATCTTTTGATACTATTGAGCGTTCGCCTATTTTTTTTAAAAGCTGGCGCCAAGATAAAGGTTATGGTAACGTTCCATTATGGGAAGTATGTGTTTGTTCAGCATCGGCGCCTACTTATTTTCCCGCACACAAACTTAACAGACGAATTGGTGGAACCGCGCAAGATGGATATAGTGATGCAATTATATTAGATGATGGCGCCGCTTCAGTCGATAATATTTATAACAACATGCAAATCAGTATTATCGACGGTACAGGAATTTCACAAACCCGCACAATTAAAAAATATATTGGCTCAACTCGCACCTGCACAATATACCCAGCTTGGGAAAAAGTCCCCGATAAAACTTCGATTTACTCAATCAAGTCACAATACTCAGCTATTGATGGAGGAGTTGCGGCAAATAACCCCTCAAGTTGTGCAGTTGCGGAAGCATTAAGACTCGGATATTCCATCCAAGACATTCGCGTTCTTTCCATTGGAACTGGAGAACGCACGCGCATAATTCCATTTGAACAAGCACAACATTGGGGTTTAATACAATGGGCACAACCATTAATTGGTATACTTTTTGACGGTTCATCTGAAATATACGAGTATATAACTAAGCAAATAGCTCATCAGCGTATACTCAGACTACAATTCAAGCTCGATAGAGAACTTACAGGAAAACGTCTCAGCGACGATATCGACGACGTAAGTCCAGAAAATATTAGCAACCTGCTTGAAGCAGCCCAAGTTTACATGCAGCAACCTAATATACAAACATCACTACATAAATTTTTGAGTAATTAGCAACTTCCAAATAAAAAAATCTCCAAAATTCTATTGTGGGGTGGGCATCCTTGCCCGCCCTGACCCACCGGACTCTAGAGGACGCCCATCCCACAAGATGGTTAATCTAATTTTTGGAAAACTCTTAGCAGTTGTGCGAAAAATTCTTCCATTCTGTACTCAAAAACAGTTTCCCAAAGTAAAGAGCCGTTGTACCTTATTTCGTAGACACCTGAACTGAACTCCCGGAAATCCGCAATTAATCCTTCGCGTTTGGCATGATTTAACCTTTTTATGGTGCAAGGTGTAATTTCCATGACTCTCTCCCGTTCTGTTTGTGTCAGAGCCTTCCAAGCTGCTTGTTTGCAATCTTCATGAGTTTTAAGTGCTTTGCTGATTTCTTCCCATGTACTGGCAGTTTGAAATGTTTGAATCAGTAACTCAACTGTGGTCAGTTGAGGAGTGGAGGAAAGTGTGATTGGGGAAGTCTCAACCTCTACAGAGGATGTTAAAAATTCATAATCATCGATTGAATCATCTTTTTCCTCTGGTTCAAAACTCCAAGCACCTTGAACATGTTCATCTTCGTCACACTCCTGACTATAGTCCAAAGTTTCCGACTCCATTAAATCAGGTTCTGCGCTTACTTGGTCAGCATCCCAAGATTCATACAAGTAGTTTACAGGCGCCGTTTCTACTTCATTATTAGGCGCCGAATATTCAGTTACTTCTACCTCTTGGGTAACGTTATCTGATGTATAACTAACGGATGGTGAACTCTCCTACACCAACCGCAAGCGGTGTGGTGTAGGCTTCATACAGTCCTTTCCAGGATATGCAGAATTTCCTTCGTGGTACTTTCTGGCATAGTTCCAGTAATAACGAGCTTCCCACTACGGCGTTTTATCCTGGGGAAAAGTCCCAACCCCAGTCGCTTCAAATTAATAGAGGCATTAATGTCTCTATCAACTTTCAACATTTCTTTTTCATCCCAATATTCTCGAATATCAGTATCGGTAAAAACTATCTCATTCCGATAACTGAGAAGTTGGGAAGTATATGCAGGATTTTGAGGTATTACAGCGGCTCCAGCTTTTGCGGCTATGTGACCCAATATCTCAAAAAACTGTCCAAAAGCAGCATCCATCCAAGACTTATTCAATCCAGAAGAAGCGGATTGACCATTAGGTAAATACTTACCTTCGGAATCTTGTTTTGGTGCATTTCTTTTGCTCAAACCTTGTAAATTCAACTTTTCTGGAAAGAATACTTTCTTACCTGTACGCACAAGTTTATGAGCAGTTTTATATTGAAAATCTTTACGGCTTCTAGCTATTTTTTGATGTTGTCTTCCTTCTCGTTTAGCTAGCTTGCGTCTGCGACTACTACCGCGTTTACGCTTATTTCTTTTCTTAGAAATCTTATCTAATTTATATTGATTTCTACGTAAAGATTTAAGACTCGGTAATTTAGTTCCTTCAGATGTTGCCAAATAATCATCTTCATGTAAAACAGCGTCTAATCCCATTGAATTTTCCCAATTTGGAGTAATTAAATCAGGGTTAAATTCTGGCACTGACGTATCTTCCAAAGTCATTTGCATATACCAACCATCCACTTTCTTAGTCACGCTAACTTGTTTTAGCTTGAAACCAAGGGGTAGTGGTCGATGCATTCTAATTTTAACTACACCAAGTTTAGGCAGTCGTAGATAAAACCACTCTTTACGAATCAGTTTAATCCAATCATCATTTGCGCTTGCGAACGTCATAGTGCGGAAACTCGCTTCTGTCTTAAAGCGTGGTTTACCTGAACGTTTGCCATTACAATCACCAACAATATAACGTTGAAAAGCTTCATCAACTCGCTTACAAATATCTTGAAGAATAGTTGAATCAACACGCTGAAAATCAAGCAGTTCTCCGCTGTGCATTACCCGAACCAAGTCTTGCTTAATAACGGGCAATTGTAATTTCTGATTGTAATAGTTTGGGCGATTACCAAACAGTGTTGGAAATATTTCTTTCCACTGCGGAAATGCTTGTAGTTGCAAGTAATTATTTTGCCACCAAGTAAAGCGTTCACCTAACTGACGATTGTACCAGTAACGAGAAATCCGCAACCAATCATTAAGCTCTAACTTTTGCTTAGTGTCTGGATAAAATTTATACTGGTATGTAGTCTTCATAAACGCTCTGACCTTGCGTGTTTGACTTGGTGTTTGAATATTGTTATACTATCAAAGTATTTATTTTGGTGTCAAGCGTGAAAGAAGATTTTATTTCTCGTGCCAGGGGGGTGTCAGACCTCAAGGCACATTTGGTGTTGACAACAAAGTACCGTAGAAAAGTGTTTACGGCAGAAATGATTAATCGGTTGCATGAGATATTGAAAGAATTATTAAAAAAATGGGATTGTGAAGTTGTAGATTTTAATGGTGCCGAAGACCATGTACACTTGCTTTTTCGTTACACTCCACAAACCGAACTGCCCAAATTTATTAATAACGTCAAGACAGTAACAAGTCGCTATTTACGCAAAGAGTTTGCTGAAAGAATTAACCAATTTTACAAAAAAGATGTTCTTTGGAATGGCTCATATTTTATTGCGTCATGTGGGGGCGTTACAGTTGAGACGCTTAAAAAGTATGTCGAATCCCAAAACAAACCTGAATAAAATGTCAAAAACGCAAACTGCCCCCATAATTTGTCCTTGATAAATCAGGTAATTGATTATGGGGGCGTTACATTTTTGACTGCCTTATATCCCGACACCAACCGCTAGGCGGTATGGTGCGGGGCGGGTGCGGCAATATTCTATATATTGTTGCCAGCAGTATTAACTTAGCATTGAGATGCTCGATATGAAGAAGAAACATGGCACTTACGCTTATACTACCCCGGTGCCCAAGCAAAAATTTACTACAATCCGCAGTAATCGAGAGAGCTATTCGTTTTACGCTCTTACCGCATAGACGCGCCTAGTGGTCTGTGTCATTAATTTTGGTGGGTTAAGAAGAATGAACCACATTATCCGTTAACGAAGTTTTCCCGCAGGGTAGGATTTCCCGCAGGGTAGACGCAAAGGACACAAAGGAAGAAAGAAGAAGAAAGAACACACCAAAACTTGATCGTAGGTTGGGTGTCCGATTGGAACCCAACATAAATATCCGCGCTTTTGTTGGGTTGTGCCTACCATAAAGGAAAACTTCGTTAACGGCATACTACGTACACGCAAAGCCTCCACCCAACCTACAATTCATTAAGTAAGTGCCATTCCTTTATAGTTCTGTTTCATTTACTGTGAACTGTTCGTGTACTTTTTTAATCACAATCAAAAATATCAGGCGCCTACGAGCGTGCAACTGTACCGCGTGTAACACCAAGTTGATTTTGTAGCCTTAACTGGCGCCACAATTGCGAACCAGTTATTTTACCTTGTAGCAACTGTTGATAGTATTGTATGATTTGAGCCACCTCTTCGGGTTTTTCATTTACAAACTCAATCCGAAAACTTTGTAAACCAAGTTCAATTAATCGCTGTACGTACTCGGCGCCAGTTTGAGCAGTGGCATTAAATACTGTATTGCGACATCCTAAGTCAGCTTGAAGAATATGCTCGCTTCCGACTCTATCACGTAACTTAACCTCATGTTTTTCACATGGGCGCCCGCAATCACGAAAATCTTTGCCATCAGAAAGAAACGCACAAAATACGCAATGCTCCATATGAAACATAGGCATATGTTGATGTATAGTGACTTCGTACCAGTTAGGAGGTGAGGTTGTAAGTAAATCTTCTAACTGGTTAATATTTAAGTCGTAAGAAGCAGTTAAGCGTTCTAAGCCAAAATTATTCTTGAAATAATCTGCCGTTAGTGGGTTAGCGACATTGAGAGAGAAATCTCCTATACATCTATCATTGGCAAAGAATTGAAGATGGTCATAGTTACGTATTAAATACCCATCAGCATTACACGCACGTACCTGCTGTAAAATCCAGTTTTCCCCAGGTTTGGTAATTCGGGGTGGTGCAACGAAAATAGTAGGGAGTGCTGAGTGTTGAGTGCTGAGTGCTGAGTTTCTTACTGTTTCTACTGCTTCGTGATATTTTTTGGGGTCTTCAAATTCGCAGTACAGTGTTTCAATTCCTGCATTAAGTGCAGTTTGTAGCTGTTCGAGATTACGAACTAAGACAATTAGAGAGGTAATAGTTTTGGGTTGAGTTTGTTGTGTAGGTAATAAATCATTTAGCGAAGCATTTGATTTTAATTGCCAGCGTTTCGGTTTTGCTCGTTGTTCTTCTAACTTTGCGACAATATCTCGACGCATTCGGTTTAATTCGCTGACTGGAACAATTACCTCACCTTTAAGATTATTCGTTAAATTACCTAACTTAAACGGTGTATTACCCAAACGTCCAAATTGTTCTTCTAACTTTTCTTGCGTTAACGGTTTATTACGTGCAGTTTCTAATGGAACTGTAGATTCAACTAAAACTATATTACCTATTTCATCACGACAAACGGCGCCTAAACAAACTCCGCTTTCTCCATGAACTTCAATATCAAGGGGACGCTGGAACTGTGGTATGTCTCCAGCATAACTTTGTCGCACCTGCTTATCTAATTCAGGGTCGCTGGTTTTCCATAGCTTATCCCCTATATAAATTCGGCGCCAGTTTATATTACCGCGTCCAAAGCTAATTACTGTATCTTTACCTTGTTGATGTACAGCATATACTCGTCCACCTTCTTCTTTTGCTTCAGGATGTCCGTTGTCAAATACAATACCATCACCTGCTTTGAGCGGCGCCTCTAATTTAACTACTACTTCTTCGTTATTTACACGTTTAACTCTACCTAAATATACTCCGCGCTTTTTACCAAATTTCGCATGTACTAATTCTTGATTGTTAATTCCACGGAACCAGCCTGTATATAAACCACGCGAAAACGCCATTTCTAATTTATATTCTTTTTCTTCTTCTTCTTTTGAAGTATTTTCTACTATTTCTTCTTCCTGTGGCGCCTCCATTAATTTATCTAATGCTTCACGATAAACACGAGTAACGTTTGCTACATATTCAGGTGCTTTTAATCGTCCTTCAATTTTAAGACAGCTAACTCCAGATTTAACTAAATCGGGTAAAACGCTCAAACCTGCTAAATCTTGTGGACTAAGTAAATATTTTTTATCTTTTAAATTTAATACTTCGCCATCAACTATCATTTCATATGGCATTCTACAAGCTTGGGCACATTCACCTCGGTTTGCAGAACGTCCTCCTAATGCTTCAGATGTTAAACATTGTCCTGAATATGCCACACATAAGGCGCCGTGAACAAATACCTCTAAAGGTAAAGTGGCACCGCGATATTGCATTCTATTTTGGATTTTGCTAATTTCTGATAATGAACATTCGCGTGCAAGTACAACTAAATTACATCCTAATTCAGCCGCAAACTCTACACCAACTTCGCTTGTAATAGTCATTTGAGTAGAAGCGTGAATAGGAAAGTCTTCGGAAATGTGGCGAATTAAACGACAAATACCAATATCTTGAACGATTACCGCGTCTACACCTGCGCTAATAATTGTACGTAAATATTTTTCTGCTTCGCGTAACTCTTGCGGAAATATTAATGTGTTTAGGGTGACATATCCTTTAACACCACGACTATGCAAAAACTCCATTAACTCAGGCAAGTCAGCTTCGGTAAAATTTTCTGCACGCATTCTAGCGTTGAACTTGTCTAAACCGAAGTATATTGCATCGGCGCCGTTTTCTACAGCAGCTTTTGCACACTCCCAGTTACCTGCTGGCGCCAGAAGTGAGGGACGATTTAAAGTGTGCGCGTATGGAGGGGTAATTTGGAGTTCGGCTTGCATGGTAGTGAGGGAGGAGAGTAACACCTTACTAATGATATCGTCTAGAAAGCTCGAATTGTAGCACAGGCATCTTGCCTGTGCAGTCATGTATATTTTTTACCACACAGACACACAGAGAACAAAAAAAGAGAGATTTTATTTGGAGGTTCCAACCTGCCAAAATAAATGTCATTCTGAGCGACAGCGAAGAATCTTGAAGATTTTGAAATTTGTAAGAAGCTCTATTGTTTAAATTACTTTAAGAGATTATTTAAAATTTCAATGCTTTTGGCCGATATATTGGAGAGCCAATAATTACTGTTTCAATCCCTTCAAGAGATTATTTGAAATTTCAATCTGTTTATCTATACGAGTTTGTCGCCATTGCCCAGTTTCAATCCCTTCAAGGGATTATTTGAAATTTCAATTTGGTGTCGTATCAATACTCAAAATGCCGCTATCGGTTTCAATCCCTTTAAGGGATTATTTGAAATTTCAATTTACATTCCTGTGGCTGTCACCGGAGTTGCAATAACTGTTTCAATCCCTTTAAGGGATTATTTGAAATTTCAATGCATCTTCGGAACTAATGATACCCTCGTATCCCTGTTTCAATCCCTTTAAGGGATTATTTGAAATTTCAATATTGATGCAAAATCGCTCATAGAATCATTAAAGAATGTTTCAATCCCTTTAAGGGATTATTTGAAATTTCAATCGCATCGCACATAATCGGATGCGTCACTAAAGACGTTTCAATCCCTTTAAGGGATTATTTGAAATTTCAATTTATCTACCACCATACCGGGGTCGGACTCAGTAATTTCTGTTTCAATCCCTTTAAGGGATTATTTGAAATTTCAATAGCAATTAGATAGTCTTTTTAACTCTCAACTTGATGTTTCAATCCCTTTAAGGGATTATTTGAAATTTCAATTACTATCAGATGCTCCAAACCAGGCAAAGTGTAAATTGTTTCAATCCCTTTAAGGGATTATTTGAAATTTCAATCAGTAATGGCTCTTATGCCGTCTATTATCGGCATAGTGTTTCAATCCCTTTAAGGGATTATTTGAAATTTCAATTTTATCCCAAATGTAAGCGGCAATGGTGCAGTTGTCAGTAGTTTCAATCCCTTTAAGGGATTATTTGAAATTTCAATTTGTTCAAATGCTCGAAAGCATCGGCGCCATTATCGTTTCAATCCCTTTAAGGGATTATTTGAAATTTCAATCTAAAATAGCTACACTCGAAGCTGCGGACTCTGTGTTTCAATCCCTTTAAGGGATTATTTGAAATTTCAATCGAGCGCGCTTGACACTTCATTGGGTACAAGGTTAATGTTTCAATCCCTTTAAGGGATTATTTGAAATTTCAATTTTTATTTTTAAGATACCATTCGGTTAATTTGATGGTTTCAATCCCTTTAAGGGATTATTTGAAATTTCAATCAGATATCAAAGATAATAGGGCACAGTGCTTAGAGTTTCAATCCCTTTAAGGGATTATTTGAAATTTCAATAAATTAGGCATAAACAAAATTATAAGGAAAATTTTGTTTCAATCCCTTTAAGGGATTATTTGAAATTTCAATAAAAATCAATTAATTAATCATGGAATCCCTAAATTTGTTTCAATCCCTTTAAGGGATTATTTGAAATTTCAATAAAAAACAATCAGCGAAGCAATAAACTCTGTACTAGTTTCAATCCCTTTAAGGGATTATTTGAAATTTCAATGGGATGAAAGGTGTTTGAAGGCGTTTACGCCTGTCTGTTTCAATCCCTTTAAGGGATTATTTGAAATTTCAATCTGGATGCTCCCCCAACATCTCCCCAATTTGTAGCGTTTCAATCCCTTTAAGGGATTATTTGAAATTTCAATATTGTTTTAACACTCCAACGTTTGCACTACTTACTAGTTTCAATCCCTTTAAGGGATTATTTGAAATTTCAATCAACCAATTTCTAAGTCCATACGAATCTTATTTTGCTAAAGTTTCAATCCCTTTAAGGGATTATTTGAAATTTCAATTTTAGATAATTTGCTTTCTTGTCTCCAATTTGGGTTTCAATCCCTTTAAGGGATTATTTGAAATTTCAATACAACCAGGGCAGATGTTGGAGGATTGTATACAAGTTTCAATCCCTTTAAGGGATTATTTGAAATTTCAATATTGCACAAGAGTCGGATTTTGCAATAGGTGAGATAGGTTTCAATCCCTTTAAGGGATTATTTGAAATTTCAATGCTCACTTCCTATATACCAAATCCAAGTTTCTGTGTTTCAATCCCTTTAAGGGATTATTTGAAATTTCAATTTTACACAGTTAGAAAAACCTGAAAGTGTTATAAGTTTCAATCCCTTTAAGGGATTATTTGAAATTTCAATGGTTTGATTCAGAACTACTGACATATTTGGTTTTCAAGGTGCTGTTCCGCGAACCTGGAATAAGGATAGCGTTCTGGAGATTGGTGTGTCAAGATAAGCATAGGTAAAAATAGCTGGAATGTATAGATGATAGGAGTTTCAGAGTTACCGCGAACCTTTTAAACTGCTGAAATGCTTCAAAGAACCACAGGGTAAGTGTTTTGGTCGTCAATTAAAAATCTGCTTGAAAAACACCCTACGGTTCGCGGTATTGTTGGAAAATTTGGAATTTTAGGTACAATTACACTAACTCTGGGTTTATATTATCGCTAGCATTGCTTAAAGATGCTTCGTTCCTCAGCATGACTTAATGAAGGTGTAGTAACAGAAACTTGATAGCGCTAGCATTGCTTAAAGATGCTTCGTTCCTCAGCATGACATGTCAGACTTCCGGGGCAGATAATTGATTACTTTGATATTCATTACTTTGACTTCGTTCCTCAGTATGACATGTCGGCGCCGTTAGTGGAAGTATGATGTAACAAAAGTGGATAATATGTTTCTGTTGTGATTTTTGGCATTTTTATACTGTTAAAGATATATCTTGGGGTTGAGTAGTTTATCTTTCCTCAGTATTAATATTGTAAGACTTGGTACGATTACAACTACAGATGACGGTTATTACCACCCTTTGTGTTTAAGGAGTTAGTTAAATTATAAAGGTAATTACCTTAAGCGCTTATACCGAGTTGGTAAGTTAATAAGGCTGCATCTCTAATATGTTTTGTTGAGGTTTAATCATATAAAGTTTGGAGTCTGATTTTTGAGTCGAGACGCTTCACACTTCATGCTTTATAGTTTTGTTTTTCAGTAAATTTAATATTTTTGTAATTATTAATACCGTAGAGATGTGATATATCACGTCTTTACATGAATCTGGTTATTTAACAGTGAAAAAGTACTTTATTACAGCAATAATTGCTCTACTTAGTTTAATTATGGTTTTAGTTACATCCTCATTACACGATAACACCAGTGCGCGTACTATCAATCAAATATATGTTTTTGGCGATAGTCTCTCAGATACTGGGAATATGTATCGTGCGACAAATAGGAATTATCCACCCAATCCACCGTATTTTCAAGGACGTTATTCTAATGGTCAGGTGTGGGTTGAGTATCTTGCCTCAAAGTTAACGCTTGATGCTAAACAAAGTGCAAATTTTGCTTTTGGTGGCGCCATGACGGGTAAGGTTAGTAATAATGGTATCCCTGGTTTACTAGGACAAGTTGAGAATTTTACTAAAAATCAGCTAAACGCAAACGATAGCGGACTTTATGTAATTTGGGCAGGTGCTAATGACTATATATATGGTGTTGCTGATTCAACAGCACCTGTTATAAACATTACTCAAACCGTCGAGTCCTTACTGAAGGCAGGCGCCAAAAAAATCTTGGTTGCTGATTTACCTGATTTAGGTGATTTGCCAGCGACAAAAAGCAGTGCTAGTTCTCAAAGTCTAAGTGCAGTCACAAAAGCACATAATCAGGGTTTGGCTAAATCGTTATCACAACTGCAACAAAAATTTGACTCGAAATCACAAATCATCGAGTTAGATATAAGTTCGCTCTATAAGGATGCAATTTCTAACCCATCTAAATATGGTTTTACAAACGTGACAAGTGCTTGTTTAAATCAAGGAGCAACTTGTAGTAATCCCAACCAGTTTCTATTCTGGGATGGTATTCATCCAACAACTGCTGCACATCAAATTATTGCCGAAAAAGCCTTTACTGCTCTTAATACTCAAACTTCTCAATTACAATTAGGCGCCGTTTAACTCTTTCCTTTGTGTCCTTTGTGTCCTTTGTGTCCTTTGTGGTTATATATTTAAAACCATAAAGGACATAAAGCGCAAGAGTGCTATAACAAAGGTATAGCATTAAGGTGAAAGTAACTATGCCTACACCATTTCCGGGAATGGATCCATATTTAGAACAGCCGGAACTATGGAATCAAGTTCATAATCGGTTAATAGTGGCAATTGCTGATGCACTGACACCTCAAATCGTTCCTGTTTATCATGTTTCAATTGAGGAACGAGTTTACACAAGCAATGATGATTCATTACCAATTAATTTAGGTCTTGAAATTACAGAAAGGTTTCTAGAAATTAAATCTACTCGAACAGGTGAGGTAGTTACCGTCATTGAAGTGCTTTCGCCTAAAAATAAACGGTCTAAAGATGGTAGACAAGCTTATGAAAACAAACGACTCAAAATTTTTGCTTCAAATACAAGTTTAGTAGAAATCTATTTATTGCGGGCTGGGGAACCGATGCCGATTTTTGGTGATGCTAAAGGCGATTACTATATTTTAGTGAGTCGAGGATATGGCAGACCTGATGCGGATTTATATACATTTACAGTCCGTGATGTGTTACCTGCTTTTCCTATACCCTTGAAACAAGGTGATACAGAGCCAGTATTAGATTTGCAGCAATTGTTACATGATATTTATGAGCGCGCGAGGTTTGACTTGGTTATTGATTACTCACAACCTGCCAAACCTCCATTATCTCCCGAAGATACTGCTTGGGCATGGGAAATTTTAGGGACTTCCAAATAACAAAACATTGTAATTTTCTTGTGGGGTGGGCATCCTTGCCCGCCTTATATTTGGAACGGGCAGGGATGCCCATTCCACAATATTGCCCATTCCACAATATTGCCCATTCCACAATATTGCCCATTCCACATTTTTAAAAGTATTCTACGCGGGCGTCGAAACCTCTATCGCGCAGTTGGTCACTTAGTCTTTCTGCGTCGCTACGTTCGTTAAATGAACCTGCATTTACATAGTCACCTAAACCAGATTTTGCTGCAAATGCTTGTGGTAATACTTGACGAACACGGTTTAATGTGTCGTTGGCAAATATAGGAATAACTACTACATAACGATTACTCCTTTCAGGTCGCTGTACTGCGGGTGGAGTTGTGTTGTTACTTAAACCTAGTGCTTGCCATGTATTAAAATCTACAAACCCTGTTGGCGCCAGTTGTCTTGCACGTTGGAACTGGGCAACTGCATCTCTGGTTGCTGGGCCATAAAACCCATCGGCGTTACCTCCAAAAACTCCCCACTGCTGCAAGCGCTGCTGTACAATTATTACTCGCTGACTGCGTTCTCCAAGACATATTTCACCACGTGCCGTTGAACAATCGTTAATGTTTGGGTTAAGGTTTGGATTGTTGGGGTTAACAAGAGCTTGAGATATTAATGTTAAGGTTTGTGAGTCGGCGATACCATTTGGAATAAGTCCATTATTGCGTTGAAAGTTGGAGACAGCATCGCGCGTTGTTGGGCCAAAAGTACCTGTTGGGTTGACAGGAAAGAAACCTAACTGTCGTAAATCTTCTTGTAATCTTCTAACAAGAAATCCTTTGTCACCATAATTTAAAGCGTTGGGTAAGTTATCTCCTCCAACACTAATAACACTACCATCACCAGAGATGATACCAGTTGTGCGAATAGCTTGAAGAGTTCCAGCACCAACTACTCCATCTGCACGCAAACCGTTCGCTTGCTGAAAACGAATTACTGCGTCTTGGGTTTGTGGTCCAAAAGTACCTGTTATTGGCCCGTTATAAAATCCTAAACGTGACAAATTGCTTTGTAAATTTCTTACTGCTTGTCCACGACTACCTACACGTAGTACTCCACTCGCGCTGCTACTACCACCTGTGTTACGAGCATTACATTGTGAACGTAATAATTGCTGTGTTCTTGGACCAACTGAACCTATTGCTGGTAGTCTGTTCGCACGTTGAAAGCGAGTAACTGCATTTTCAGTTTGTGAACCAAAGTTACCTGTTACTGAACCATTGAAGTAACCTAATTGTTTTAAACATCTTTGAACGCTACTAACTTCTGCGCCTGAAGTTCCTCGTGATACCGCTAAACTTTGTCCTGCTATACTGACGACAAATAGTGAGAGCATTACAGGTAAAAACCGCATCATTGCGTTAAAAGAAAGTTTACCCCAACTCCAAGATGCTAAACCAACTTGGATATTTGTGGCTTCGACTTCTTTACTGCCCTCATCAGTTGAAGCTAGATGCAGATAACTAGTATTTTCCATAATTTTACTAAAGTTTTACCAAGTAAGTTTTTAGGTTAAAGAAATTACCTGTTATGGCATATACCTTACAGGTGTGTCAAACACTTAGGTTTATATCAAAGTGGTGAGGCTTCCGTAGTTAGGGTAGCTGTTGTGACTAGTCACTTTTGCTACGTTCGTTTATTAAATAGAATCACCTTGACTTAATAATATTCCGGATTTCTACCCGAAATTTATGCTACATCTTACTCATCCACCACAAAAAATCAAAAATACCAGAAATTAAAGCTTTTACGCCCTATTACCCCCAATAGCACATAACTATACACAAACCGTTTATAAATGGAAATATACCACTGACTTTCCTTACATGCGTCAATTTCCTAGATTAAATTTAAATAAATAGCTCTTGTACTATGCTTATATTCTAAGTGATTTCGCCAGAAATTACTGAAATATTTATTGTGATTTTAAATACTCATACGTAGGGTGGGCACTGCCCACCTTACTTAAATGAAGGAGCATTCCGGTGAGCTAAGTAAGAGATACTTCTTTTTGGTTTTTAGTCGATGCGGAATTTACTTTGTCAAGTATAGATAACACTTCTTGTTCAAAAGCTACTTGTGCGCGGTTGGTTTTGCCACCTACATACAAGCGACCATCTTTTTGTAGTGCCCAAACTTGAGAGTGGGAGAAATAACTCATTGCGACACCTGTCATTAAAATTGCGAACCCGCTATAAACGAGGGGAATACCTGGGTCTGCTTTAATTTGCAATCCTGTACTGCCTACGACATCGAGTAACTTTAATGTCACACCATTAATTTGTGTGGACATACCTGTTCGCAAGGTGTTTGCAAGTTGACCTTTACTATCGTATATCAACACCATTCCCTGTAAGTCTTTGGCAAGTAATGATACACCTTCGCTTAAGTCGGGTTTTATAGGTATCCATGTACCCCAAATTCTACCTTTGCCGTTGGTATTAAGCGGCGCCATTGGTAACTGAAATATTGGACTATTATTAACACGCACGCGAACAGCAGCAATACCCCAGTCGGTTTGGTAAAGAGTTACTCCATTGTGACGTAAAGGCTTGTTGACATATATTGTTTGGTTATCAACTGGGTTGCCTTGAGCATCTAATACCGACATTTTGGAGTAAAATTGGTCGATGCCACCTGAAGGTGTGTAGTCAATCCAAAAACGGTCAACATGTACCGACCAATCTTTGGGAACTTGTGATGCTGCAAAAGGACCCGCATCAATAATATTTTTGATTTGGAATGTTTCACCACTTGGTACCATTTCTTGGGCAACGAACCCTGTCATGGCGCCGAAAATAGAACCAAGTAAAGTTACAACTATTCCTATGTGAACTATAATGGGTCCAACTCGACCAACAATACCTTTGCGTGCATAAAGTGTATTATCTTGTTGAAAGACTTTATATTGCTGATTTTGTAAAATCTCAGGTAATGAGGTTAACGAAGCATTCTCAAATTCTGCACTTAAAGCAAGTTTCTGAAATTGCTGAGGTCTAGAGTAAAATTTCCATTTACGTGCGGACTTCAAAGCAGGTAGCTGACGAGTAAACGTACAAGCAACCAAACTAGTGCCAAATAATATAAGTAGCGCTAAAAACCACCATGTACGGTAAACATGGTCTAAACCAATGAAAAGTAAGACTTTCCACGTTAGAAATCCAAATAAAGCTGGATGTTCAGGATAATTTGTTTGATAAAATGCTAGCGACTGCCCTTGTTCTATAACAGTACCAAGAATACTAAAACCTGCAATTACAAGTAGCATCACAATGGCAAGTCTTAAATCGGTCAATATTGGTAATAAATCTTGTTTTATTGAACGTTTAAGAAGAGAAAACCAATTAAGTTCTTTTTCAGTTGTATTATCAGCAGTCATGTGAATTATATAAGCGACTAAAAGCTAAATAGGAATTCGAGAAAGTAAAGAAAATACGCCAAATGCTACTAACATTACACCACTGACAGGATTTATCCAACCCGACCAGCGTCGCAGTTCGAGTATCTTTTTTATAGAAGCAGTAAATGTACCAGCTAAAATTAACGGCGCCACATAACCTAATGTATAGGAGAGTAATAAAACTCCACCCATAAATAAATCTTGTTGTTTTGCTACCCACCCTAGTAAACTTACTAAAACTGGAGTACTACAAGGAGAAGCAACTAATCCAAAACTGAGACCAATACAATACGCGCGTACACCTTGAGGCAAATCTTGAGAAATCCAATCTGTACCACCAAAAGAGGGTAATTGTAAAGGTAAAGCTTCGAGGAGGTTTAACCCCATTAAAATAGCGATAATACTAACAATGATTGGTAGACCAATTCCAATTTGACCGTATACTCTCCCAAAACCTGCGGCAAATATACCTAAACCAGCAAGTGTGGTTGCCAAACCAAGAGAAAACCAAGTTGACTGAGAAAAAGCTTGTAAACGAGTTTTAGTTTCGTATCCGCCAATATAACCAATTGTAATTGGTAGCATAGACAGCATACAAGGTGTAAGACTGGTGAGCAATCCAGCTAAAAATATTACACCAATACTAATGATACTCAAATGCGTCAGTTGACTAGCGACAATACCGTTAGCAAAGCGTTCGAGTTGATAAAATTGGGTAGAAAGAGTTTCCAGCATGGGTGTTGATAAAGTTAGAATGCTTACTCTGCTTGCATTCTAACGTGGAACAGGCAGAGAGTGCCCGTTCTATAACTTAATATATTTAGTATATTGTTATAAAAATAAATCACTCACAGCGATACTAAACCCAAAACTTCCAGCTTTAATAACCATCTTAGCTTATTAGTTATTCTCTGTGAACTCTGCGCCTCTGTGGTAAAAAAATATTTATATTACCACAGAGAGACGGAGAACACAGAGATAAATTTAGAGGTAAATGCATTCAATCGCAAGGTTTATCGTGATGTAGTAATACGTCTGCGTCTTTTAGTTCGTATTAATTCTGGGTTGATAGGTACAACTTCAGCTTCGCTACTTTCGCGAGCAACACGAACTAGTAAAGCTGCGGCAAGTAAACTGGCTATCATTGAGTTACCACCGTAGCTAAATAATGGTAAAGGTAAACCAGTAGTTGGCAAGGCGCCTGTAGTTACACCAATATGTAGTAATGACTGTCCAACCATGACCACAGTAATACCAATTGCAATTAGTCGGTAAGTTTGGTTAGTCGCTTTGATTGCTACAATTAAACCCAAAGTGGCATATATAGCCAGTAATGATAGCAATACCATGCAGCCAACAAAGCCAAATTCTTCAGCAAATACAGAAAATATAAAGTCCGTATCTTGAATAGGTAGATAAAAAAGTTTTTGTTGCGATAACCCATACCCTGTTCCCGACTGTCCACCGGAACCAATTGCAAGTAAACTTTGCACTAGCTGATAACCGTTACCTGTGGCATCTGCCCAAGGGTTGATAAAAGACATTACCCGTTTACGTTGATATTCACGAATGCTAATACTTAATGTGGCAAGTACAATTCCACCAAGTGCGGTGCTTCCTAAATATTTATAAGGTAGTCCGGCGCCGAGTGCAATTAACCATATAGTCATTCCACACAATGCAGCAGTACTAAGGTTGGGCTGGGCAAGTATACCTAAAACAACTAAGCCAAATACACCTAGCCAAGTAAACCTCACACGCCATGTTAATCTATCCCATTGTCCAAATAATCGGGCGCTTTGAATAACTAAAAAGGGTTTAATTAATTCAGACGGTTGAATTGGAACTGGACCGAGTAACCTACGCGCGGCGCCTAAGTCAGTTTTACCAAGTCCGGGAATTAGCGTCACAAAAATTAGCAGCAACATCAAGAAGATAAACCAGTGAGATATACCTGTTATCTTCTTAACTGGGGTATTAACAATAATATTGAATCCTAATACGCCAACAACCACCCAAATGAGTTGGCGCTTAAAGTAATACAATCCATCTTGGAACTTTGCGTCTGCTACTGGGTAAGACGCACTAAATAGAACTGCTAGTCCCACAAACAGCCAAACCATAGTCAGCCAGCGCAATAAACGCGCTTCAAGTGCCCAACTGTTTACGGAGTCATCTAAAAATGGTATCAGGCGACGAATTATCTTCACTATCGGTACACTGGGTGAAGTTACTAAGTATAAACAACAAACGATATTACTCGATTAAACCCAAGTTTACCCACAATTCCATAAATTAATTATGCACTAGTATTTATAGATACATATTTATCAAGTTTCTTACTTATATAACTCAAAAATTTAATCTTCTTTCTTGTGTAATTATTGTGGAATGCTTGTGGAATGGGCATCCTTGCCCGTTCTTTTTCATAGGACTCTAGGGGGCACCCACCCCACAAGAAAACTTTGGACATTTTTTTATTTATAAGTCCCCTAATGCGCTTTGCTGGGTCAAGCTGGTGACTAGTTCTTCTATTTTAATTTCAAAATCAGCAAACTCTTTATCTAAAGGTAATAATATATTAAACTTCTTTATATTTAACCCATCCCGAACACTCAAGATAAACTTCTATTTTATCTGGTGAGACAGTATCTATTAATTGAGTGTATAAGTCTGAAGATATCATTTTTATCCTAAATGTTAATTTTAATTGTTATCATTCTCCAATAATTGATATTTTGACATAAAGACGGGCAGGGATGCCCGTTCCACAAGACAAGAGAGTTTCACAAGAGAATAAAAAAGAGGTCTAAAAAGACCTCTGGGTAACTCCCGATAGTAATTTCTTGTTGGAGAGTAAGTATAAAAGTTATAGAAGACCTGTGTTTAAACCTTGTTTGCCAGTAGCAAGTTCGACTTTAACGATTCTGCCACCCATTTTTTGAATACGTTGCTGTTCTTTGAACCAGTTTTCGTAAGGAACTAGTTTTGTGAAGAAGGTATTTTGAAGTTCGCGTTGGGTTCTAATCCGGGTTTGGCTAGGTACACAAGCTGTAACTTTAAACATCCGCATGGTGATAGGTCTCCTGTATGAAGTGGAATATCTTTTTTATTTCAAAAATTATGAGTGTTGAATATTTGCCTACTCATTGCAAGACTGGGAATCAATCATCAATACTAGCTTGCCAAAACTCATTAACCAAAACTTACTCAATACTTAAGTCACTTCATGTATAGCTTTCTCTATCACTTAGCACTCAGCACTCAGTACTTTTCACTCAATAAGCTCTCAGCCTTCTAGCACTCACAACTGATTCCCAGCCCTTAAATTACGCAGCTAATTTTTAGCTTCTGGCGCGCGTGTTACGACTATTAGCTCAAGCCAGAGCTGATGTAGTCTAAGTAAACGCCCATTTCTTTACCAGCGTCAGGACCTACCAAGCTAGCAGTCACTTCTTTGATTGATTGAATAGCTTGTACGGTGGCGCCTACGGGTACACCTAATGAGTTGTAGGTTTCTTTCAAACCGTTAAGTACGCGCTCATCTAAAATAGATGGGTCGCCAGCTAGCATTGCGTATGTAGCATAACGGAGGTAGTAGTCTAAGTCGCGGATGCAAGCAGCATAACGACGTGTGGTGTACATGTTACCACCTGGACGGGTGATATCTGAGTACAACAACGATTTAGCAACAGCTTCTTTTACGATTGCAGCTGCGTTTGCACTGATGGTGGTAGCTGCACGAACACGAAGTTCGCCTGTTGCAAAGTAACCTTTGAGTTTGTCGATTGCAGATGAATCAAGGTATTTGCCTTGAACGTCTGAAGAATTAATTACTGAGGTAATTGCGTCTTGCATTGTTGTTATTTCCTTATTTCCAACCGTAATTACAATAATTCGGCGCCGTTCTTTTTAATCAAGTGAGTCAAAGTTTGAAATTAATCTTTGGAGACTAATTTATGAACTATGACATAGCACCAATTACGTAGTCGAAGTAAGAGCCAGCTTCACCAGCATCTTCACCAGACATAAGTCCAGTAGCAACGCTCTTCATTGCAGCAACACCAGCAACAACAGCGTCAATGGGGGTACCAAGTGACTTGTACATTTCGCGTACACCAACAATACCGATTTCTTCGATAGGTGTTACATCACCAGATACGATTCCGTAGGTGATTAAGCGCAAGTAGTAGTCAAGGTCACGTAAGCAGGTAGCAGTCATTTCTTGACCGTATGCGTTTCCACCAGGAGAAACAACGTCAGGACGTTTTTGGAACAACTGGTCGCCAGCTTGCTTAACGATGCGCTCGCGGTTGTCGGTTAATGCTTGAGCGATACGTAGGCGCTTTTCTCCGGTGGTGACGAAGGATTTGATTCTATCCAATTCGCCAGGGCTGAGATAGCGTGCTTCTGCGTCTGCATTCACGATGGACTTCGTGACGATACTCATTTTTTGGATTCCTCCAATACTAGGTAAAACCAGATTTACGACTTACTGGCACTGTTACAACGGTTGTGAATTTATCTCGACAAGCGGTTAAACTCAACTACCTCTTATGGATTATTTTCAGGCATCCTGTTGAGTATTTATGACTCTTCTTAACACTTTGTAATATTTGCTTTCATGTTTGCTATTGTACACATTTTGTGCTTATAGTTTTAAAGCTTGTTAAGAAATGTTTCGATACACAACACAAATTAGGCTGCTGCTTAATTGACAGTCAACAGCCTAATAACATCTTATTTTATCCCCCCAACCCCCCTTAATAAGGGGGGCTTAAGTTCCTTCTTACTCCCCCCTTATTAAGGGGGGCTTAAGTTCCTTCTTACTCCCCCCTTATTAAGGGGGGTAGGGGGGGATCAGAATCAACTATTCAGCTTTAACGCTACCCAAGTAGTTACCAGCCTTTAAGGAAGGTACACGTTGATAAGGAACAACATCCTCATTAAAGTACTGAGCGTATTCAGTCGAATCTACAAGCGCGTTAACCGTAGCAACAACACCTTGCTCATTCAATAGTTGGTTATATTGATTGATTTCAGCAATTGTTGCGGGTGTACGTCCTAGTATGTGACGGAACAGTAACTCTACTACCTTGTTTTGTGGGAAGGTTGTACAGAAGCGCACTGTATAAGCATCTGAGCTAGCTAAACCACGAACGAATTCGCGTACCGAGATGGCGCCATTTTCGAGTTTGGCTTCTAACTCAGCATTACGGAATTGTTGAGGAATTTCACTGCCGTAAATATCTAATACTTGTGCATAAAGCGCATTTACAACTGTTGCAAACTCAGTTTGATTAACACCTGCTGTAAAGCGATAAATACGAACATTTTGACGTGCGCTTAAAACTTGTGAAGCAGGAGTAACTGTACGACCAACACCGCTATAAACAGGTTCGTTGCTTCTACGTCCTTGTGCCGCTAAATCTGCTATTGCTTTACCAGTCATGGGCATGGTTGACATGTCCATTTTTGACTCAGCTGGCTCAAAGCTTGGAACAACCACATCGTTGTTTTGTTTTGTGAGTTGGTTGTATAAGCGCTCTGTGTTGGGGAAGTTAGCAGCAGGTAATGTTGGGAAGCGACGATACGGTACAGTATCTTCACCAAATACATCTTGGTATTCAACAGTAGTTAACATGGCGCTAATAAACGCTTTGATACCTTGTGTTGCCAAGATTTGGTTATATTTACGAATTTCTTGTTGGTTTTGCGGCGCCCGTCCTAAGAAGTGTTTGGTTCCTAGTTCGATAACCTTGGTGTTGGGGTAAGGTGTATAGAATTCTTTTAAGTACAGGCTCGAACAACCTAAACCTTCAATAAATTCCTTAACGTTAATTTCACCGTTACCTAAACGACTTTCTAAAACCTTAAATTCACGAGACGAAGCAACATAAGGTGCAATATCGCGCTCGAAAATTTGACGGTAAGCAGCACTAATAACTGTTTGTACAGCTACTTTATCGCGAATACCAGAAACAAGCTTGAAGATTTTGGTTTGTTCACGCTGTTTCGATACACCTTGGCTGGTACGGAAAGCAACATCGGGTGCTGTACGAGCTTCTGATGGAGTACCCAACTGCACAAACATTGGTACTTCTTCTTTGGTAATGCTGGGTGTAATATCTTCACGGATACTACCAACACGTAAATTACGTCCAGATTGTCCAGCAGGTGTTAAATAACGTTCGTATGGAACAGTATCTTCACCAAAGGCTTGAGCATATTCTTCGGTATCAAGAATTGCATCAATTAATGCGTAGAAACCTTTTTTCGCACAAATATCGAAGTACTTGTTGGTTTCTTGGCGCCCATAAGTAGGACGACCGAGCAAACGACGGTGGATGTACTCAACCGATTTCATGACGTACAAGTTAGTCCAGTACATCTTGCGGAAAACATCCGACTTCGCTAACGCGCGAATAAATTCCTTAATGCTAATTTCGCCGTTTTCTAGCTTAATTTCTGCGACCTTCTGACGCTGACCTTCGTATACTTCGCGTCCGAAAACTTGTAAATAAGCAGCTTTGATTACTGCCTGTGTGGAGCTTTCAGAGAACTTTACGTTTGTACCAGCTTTTGATTTTTTACCGCGAGTTCCTGGTAACTGGTCAAGTTTGAAGACTTTTGGTCCTAGTGTACCAGGCGCCACACCACGCGCTCCAGGATTACTATTTTGGTTATTAATTCCTGGTCCCTGGTTAATTAACAGACGCTTGGTATCTTTACCGAAGAACGCAGGACTGCTGCTGGGGTTGCGGGTTTCTTTCGGGAAAATGGCGCCGAATTGAATTTCCAAGGGGTCATTACCAGAACCATATGGATGTTGGTCGGGTAATGGCTGATTGTACGACGCAAACGTTGTTAAGAACTGAGGTATTTTTCTAAATGGTGCGCTGTAATTAAATAAATCTTGTTGTGGTCCCCAGTTACGGCATTCTTGAGCTTCTTGTCCCAAACCGCGTAGGTAAGGTACAGTTTCTTCACCGAAGTAATCTGAATACTCCTGCGAATCTACCAAAGCATCAACAAGTCCAGATAGTCCTTTTGAAGAAACTATTGAGAAATAGTTTTGCACTTCCTCGCGTGAAGAAGGTCCACGACCAAGAATATGACGGAAAGCCAATTCTAAAGCGCGACTATTAATATAAGGGTCAAAGAAGTTTTTGCGGTAAAGCGGAGATTTACAAATACGACGTACAAACTCTTTCATCGAGATGTCGCCGTTCTTGACTTGTGACTCTAAATATGATAAAGACAAGCCATAAGCACGGGTAATATCACGTTCAAAGATTTGCCGATACGCAGCTTTGATAACGTCGTTCTTTTCAACCGCCGATAAACCGGTCTTCATTACGAACTTTTGGCGCCGTTCGGAAGCATTAAAGTAAATTTGGGGCAGTTCCAAACCTTGTTTGTCAGATGAATTACTCTGACGAACTTTGGTTGAAGGTGTTGGCGCTTTGAATTCGCTAATCAAAACATCCATGTACTGCTTAACAATTTCGGTAGCTTCTGGGTCTTGGCGGAAATAGCTAAGTGAAGCTCCTTTTATTTCTTGCAGCGCTACAATAGTCGCTTCTGTAGAGCAAGCATTTTCAATAATTTCGCGTAAACCGCGTGTATTTACAGCGATTATGTTAGGGTCGCCTGCAACAATTGCATAAGTTGCATAACGTAAGAACCAGCTTAAGTCACGTAGACTTTTCGCCATGTTCGACGGACCATAGCGAGCAACGTTTATTGGTCTAAAGCCTGGAGGTGTTGGACCAGTTGAAGCGGTATTAAAGATAGAACGTAAATTTTCAAAGAAACCACCACGACTTTCAACGTAGGTGACGTTTCCTAATTCCATTCCACGACGCACATCCACTACTGAGGCGCCTAACGCTTCTGATACTGCCATCGCCACTTCTGGGTCTTTTGGCTTTTCTAAGAAAGCCATTGGCGTACCACCAACAAAAATTCGGTTTGCAGCACGCGAGACGATAATCTCAGAATTATCTGTCAGAGTTTGAGCTATTTGTAAACGCTTGGCGCCAGATGCAAAGTAGCTCGCCAACTCCGAAAGTTCACCTGTTCCCAAGAAACGGTCTTGCTGTTCAGCTTGGGAAATTGTCGATAATGCTACAGTTTGATATAGTTGCGGGCGCGCAACCGAGCTTCCACCACTCGCCTTAACACTCATCGGATTTCTAAAACTCCCATCAATATTTTTTTTGTGTTAAGTCTGATTGCTTTGTACTTGACACAGTAATTAATTTATGCATCACTGTATGCCACTTAACAAAGCCATCAGAGAAAATTAACCCAGTCAGCTTATAGATTAGAACGTTTTGCGGTTCTACTGTGGATTTATTAAGAAGTATGTCGAACTTGTCACCTGAATGTATCAAGTTATGACAGTAACCACTCCATCTTATCTGAGAAATCGACTAAGTTTTGTAACGATAAGTAACAGATATCCAGTGAGATCGAATTGACTGAAAGTTTTATTAGCTAATAGTTCCGGAAATACGGAGATGTCTATTGTAGCTACTTATAGTTAGTACAGATAAGTACAAGCAAAAACTTCTGATAAATTATGCGTTTTAAGTATAAATTACTAGCCCTAGCTGCTCTATCTATCGCGCTTACACAAACTGTTACTCCTGCAACAGCGTTACCAGGACAAAGCGTTAAATCATTTCTAAAATGGGCAAAAAATAGACCTCTCCCCACGCTACAACAAAATAGTGCATACGGCGCCGTTAACAACCAACATCAAAACTATGTAAATACGGCGCCAAAAAGTAAGAAAATTAACAAGACAAATGTAACAGACAAAAAAGATACAATTAAATTCAGTCAATATAACGAAAAAGCATTAAAGTTAATCTTAAAAGTATACAGCAATTCTAGATAAAACCCCGCAATTGTAGCACAGGCATACGAACTGTGCAGTGCATAGTTAATTTTTTTACCACAGAGGCACAGAGTTCACAGAGAAATACTAAATTCCCTTATAAGGAATATGCCGAAAACTCTTGAGAAGATGTAAAAAATGGTTGCGGAGCTTATCATTTTTTATATCTTCGTGCTTTAGCCAAGAAATGAAGGCTAATTAATGGATGCGCGCCATTTCTGACACAATGTATTTAACTTCTCTGGTTGGCTATGTAATTTTTTACAGTTTCTGTAGCAACATTACCAGCAGTAGAAACAAAGTAACTAGGTGTCCATAAAGTTGGGATTTTAAGCAACTCTGGAAACTCCTGTCTTAGATGATGCGATGCACGTCCCTTAATCTTTCTCATAATATCTGCTGGAGCATCTATAACTCGAACGTTCAAAAACAGATGCACGTGCAAAAAAGCATTATTTCCATTGCTATAATCTTCCATCTATTTTCAGTACATACTTCAGCAATAATTTCTTGCAGCCTGTGAGCTATATCTCCGACTAATACCTTCTTCCTACGATGAAAGTATCCAAACAAAGTGGTAGTTGAGCAAGCACACTGCGTTGCCTTCGTGACGGTATTCATCAGGGTCAAAAGAAGCCATATTCTTTACAAAAATATATTGATTGATTGTTTACAGCTATTGTATACTAGTCAGCAATCCAGTCAATAATTCATTAAAAATTAGGGTAGTGATTAGTAGTGCAGGTGAGATGGAACTTTAAGTTAAAACCAAATAAGACGCATGTCGAAACGATGGAGCGATGGCTTATCACGCTTATAAAACATCGTAACTATGCACTACGAGAAAGAGAACAAGGATACAGTACAAACAATCAAGATGTGGAAGCAAAAATAGTCTACGCATTTGCTAGTTACTGCGATTTGGAAACGCGAGTAGAATATGGTGCATGTTGTCCATTAACATGCCCAATTCTTAAGCATGGTGTAGTTCCAGAAAAACTGTCTATTGCGTTCAAAAAGACAAAGGAAAAATTTGATATTAAAACGGGTAAGCTATTAAAACCAAGCGTCGTTAAATGGGATGACGCAAGCGGTATACAGAAAAAAGTAACTACGGAATTACGCGGTAAGTCGCCATATTTTGGAGAAATATATTCTGCTGTATTGCAAGGTAATCTAGAAAGACTGGACGACGCTTACACCAACTTTTTTAAGTACGGACGTGGTTATCCAAGCTATGTAACTCGACTTGATTCGTTTGAATATAAACCAGGTCAAGCCAAGATTGGATTAACTAATAAAAACTACGCTACAGTTTATCTTCCTGGTATTGGGAACGTAAAGTTTTATAATAGTAGGAAAAAAGAGTTTGGCAACGTAACTGATATTAGAAGCGTAACTGTTTCAAGAGAGGGAACGTACTGGTTTATTTCAGTAATTGTTGAGATTCCTGATTTAATCCAAGAACAAATACCTTTTGAAAAGGTCAAGTCAGTAGTCGGAATTGATGTTGGAGTCAACAAGCTAGTAGCATCCTCGGATGGTAGCTTTGCTCTTAATACGAAACCAGCGACAAACAAGAAAACAGCACGCCGTTTGGCAATGCGTCAACGCAGTATTGCGCGTAAAGTCAAGGGTTCAAAGAATAGAAAGAAAGCCGTAATAAAATTAGCTAGAACCAAGCATAAAATAGCGGCTCTAAGAAATGGGCGTAACTGGAAAGTAGCGAACAATGTAGTAAAAACTGCCGATGTTGTGGTACGTGAAGACCTCAAAATTAAGAACATGGTCAAACGCGCTAAACCAAAACATGACGGAAAAGGTGGTTACAAGAAGAATGGTGCTTCTGCAAAATCAGGATTAAATAAAGTAATCTTAGATTGTGGTTGGGGGGATATTTACAATAAAATTACTTGGCTTGCTTTGAAGGCAGGGAAACACGTAATTGCTGTTAATCCCAAACACACCAGCCAGGAATGTCCAGCGTGTGGACATATTGATAAAGCAAACCGTGAAGGTGAAAAGTTTTTGTGTACAAATTGCGGTCATACCGACCACGCCGACACGAAAGCGAGCAGAACAATTGCTAAAAAAGCGGGATTGGTTTTCCCAAAAAATGAAAAAACCCTACGTGCGGACTGCGCGAAAGTTACGGCTGTGAAGAGAACAACCGATGGAGTTGTGTCCAGCAACCATGCCTTTGGGGTGAGTGGTGAGCAGTTGTCACTCTTTGATACAACTGCGTATCACTCGCCCGACAATCGGATAACTAAGAAATACGGCAGAACTTCTTAGTGAATCCCCTCGGCTTTAGCCAGGGGAGAGTCAATAACATAAGCACTTTCAACAAATCTAGGAACACAACTACTTACATTAAGAACTGCTGCCAACTCCACATCTTGACCAAACCCACGATAAATTAACTCTTTGCCTGAACTACATTTCCTCAAATAACCTAACAAATCATCTTTACAACTTTGAAACGCTGCAATAGCTACTTGTGCTTCGGGTGAAAAAGTACCCTTCAAATAACTTAAAATAGCTCCGGCGCCAACTAAATCTTCAAACGCAAAACGCAAATTTTACGTATTCGGCTTTATTTGAAAAATTTATGAAACAACAAAGTCATGCCAATAATATACGAATTATTTGGAAAACCAGTATGTATTTCATCTGAGGAGGATATTCAAGAAAGAAAAGCTGCATTTTGCCCTTTTACAAAAACTAGATGTGATGGAGGAGGCAACCGACATCAAACAAAGATTGATTTAAATAAAAATCAAAAGTAATAGATTTATCAGCTAAAAATTGTTCAACTATACATTTACCTAATATACGGGAAAGTATAGGAGGTACAGAATTAGCAACTAATCGATGCTGGTCTAAGGTTTTTACACTTCCACTACGTCCACGTATTGGACCGATTAGAATATGTTCGTCTGGAAAACCATGTAATCTCATGCATTCGCGCGGTGTTAGGTAACGGTCTTCTGACGGATGGTAAAAAACTTCACCTCCTCTCAATGTTAAACTGGGTTGCCGCCAAGATAATCTTCTAAATTTAGTTGTATCTTTACGTGGGTCAAGTCTTTGTCTTTGTTCGGATGGCAAATTTAATTGCCTTGCTAAACATTCTCCTTCAGGAACGCCATGAATTCTAACTCGGTCTCGTTGTGGTGTAATATCAGTATGATTTGGTACTATTTCTAATTCACTTTTTTTTACAGGTTCTGGCAAATCAGCTATAGCATCATGTACTGTTACATATGGTTTGTAGATATAAGTTAGTAATGTGTTTTCTAGTTTATCCATAGAGCAATGAGTTGGTTCAGGAAAAATAAATTTTTTATACTGCGACGCTACAATGAATAAGCGTTCTCGAAGTTGTGGCACTCCATAATCTGATGCTTTCAAAATCTTGTAATTAACTTGATATCCTATTTTTTCTAGCTCTTTAATTAAATTAGCTAATACTCCTCCTTTATGTTTATTCAAACAAGGAGCGCTTAAAAGGCCTTTCACTTGTTCAATGAGAATTACTTTAGGCAAAAACACGCGCGCGAATCTAACCATCTCAAATAGTAACAAACCTCTGTCATCTACTAAAGAATGCCTTTTTCCTATTAATGAAAACGACTGGCAAGGAGGTCCACCAGCTAAAATATCTAGTTCTCCAGGAGATATGCCTAAGTTTTCAATCAAAATTTCTGGGTTTACTTGTCTAATATCAGAGGCAGTTTCACAATTAATTTTGTTATTAGATAACCAATTATGAAGTGTTGAAGCAGCATTTACATCTATTTCCGCGCAGAAGAGAGGCTGAAATCCGCATTCGTGTAAGCCTAAATCTATTCCACCAATTCCACTAAAGAGTGATATTGAAGAATATTGACGCGCGTGTGAAATAGCCATAGACGTAATGTGAGCAAAGTTTTTAAGCACAAGTTCATACACTTATACCCTAAATTATACTCAAAAACAAAATATATTACAAAACTATAAGATTTAACAGATGGTTGATTTATTTGTAAGGAAAGGCTTGCGATGCCTGTTCCACAAGAAGTGTGTTAAATTAGATTGTGCTTTATTGAAGGATTGCTAGTTTAAAGGTAAGCAGTTTATTTTTAGTTAAATCTGTTTAGTTTCCATAACGGTGTTGAACCTTTGTAAGCTTCTTCAAGTTGAATTTTATGTTTGCTAGTCAGTTCATTACGTAGTTGCTCGTCAGCGTTGAAAAGAAAATAGGTAGTAAAATTGTTAGGAATTTTTGATATATTAAATTCTTTGGCTTTGAATGCCTGAAATTTGACTTGATCATCTAATAAATAACTCCATGACATTAAATTACCAAATCCCCAGTCATTATCACAGTCTACGCATACTATCAATGGTGATTTACTTTGATTAACGATTTGAGCTAGTTGGGGATTTTCGTAATTATAATATTTATTCCACCATGCTTTTTGTTGGAAGTTTAACGACCATGATGTTATACTCATGACAATTATTGCAGCTATAACTGTTCGCCAAATTACTTTAGATAATTGACTATGCTTTTGGTTTTCTTTAACTTTTGTACCTAGCAAATAGGCAAGAATTAAAAGGTAGCCAAGGTAAGGTATTATTGAGTAACGTAATTGAATTGAGCGTGTTCCACCAAAAATTATATCGGGAATAGCTAGAGTTAATACAGGCAAGAATGTTAATATCCATAAAAAAGAAGATGCCTTTTTAGGCGCCTTGTGTAAAAAGTAAACGGCAAATAAAGTTAGTAATATTAGCGCTCGGATAGTTAACCACCAGAAGGCATTTTCTGTATTATCTCTGAGATAAATGGGTGTGATGTCAAAAAAGATACGGCTAAAATGAACTTGCCAACCTGTTAGTAAGTCATTAAAAGCTAATGGATTATTTATCCAACTTACTGTTTCCACAACTTTATTAATCTGAGATAGAATCAAAAATAACCAAGGTGAAAATGCTAATAATGCTAGAAGAGTTGACTGTAAATAATTGGTTAAAATCTTTTTATTTCTAATACCGTAATTTACTACTATATATATTCCATGTGTTACAGCAACGAATCCAAAAATTAAATGCGTGTAAAAACCAAGTATAACTGTTCCTGTGTAAATAAACCAATCTTGCTTAGTCTGGCGCCGGATAGCTCGAAGCACAATAGCACTAGATAGTAAAATTGTCAAGATATGCAAACTGTACATTCTTGCTTCTTGTGCGAACAAAATATGAAATGGTGATACCGCTATAAGTAACGTGGCAACAGTAGCTATAAATGATGATTCAAATAACTCAATACAAAACCAGTAAGCAACTCTTAGCGTCAACACACTGAATATTGCAGAAACACTGCGGATAGCTGTAGGTGAGGAACCAAAGATATTAACCCAAAAGTGTGTAAGGACAAAATATAATGGTGTGTGCTTTGGGTCTTCTGTACCAAGACCTTTGATAACATCAATCGTATTTTTTTCAGGAGTTGGTGTTTGAAATTTTTGTAAATCCTTTATTGGAGTAACTTGACCATTTACAGCTCCTTGGACTAGTTCTTGCTTTGTGTGACCGTGGACTCGCAATAACGTAAACGTTTCATCTGCCCAATATAACTTGTAGTGCAGGTTAATAAACCGCATTATTACACTTGCTACAAGTATTACAAGAAATATGCTTCGCCATATGCTGGGTTTGCTTGTGGTACTGTTTTGCATTATTTAACTATATATATATGTTGAATTTAATATAACCGTTCAAAACGCCCAACCACGCGATAGACTCAGAGATGCAGCGATGTTGTTTATACTATGTCCGATACTCAAAAAGTTAGCGAGAAAGTTGCTAAACTCTACGATACATATCCGTTTCCGCCAGAACCTATACTAGATGAGGCGCCTCCAGGTTACAATTGGCGGTGGAATTGGTTGACTGCCTATAATTTTTGTACTGGCATGAAACCGCAAAAACGAGATATTCGTATTCTCGATGCTGGTTGTGGGTCGGGTGTTGGAACTGAGTATTTAGTACATTTGAACCCAGAGGCACAGGTTGTAGGGATAGATTTAAGTGCGGGAACACTCGCTGTGGCTAGAGAACGTTGTCAACGTAGCGGCGCCAATCGTGTAGAATTTCATCAGCTAAGTTTATTTGATGTCGAACAGCTACCTGGGGAATTTGATTTAATAAATTGTGTTGGGGTTCTACATCATACCTCCGATCCAATTCGAGGAATTCAAGCTTTAGCAAAAAAACTGACGCCTGGTGGTTTGTTTCATATATTTGTATATGGGGAATTAGGACGTTGGGAAATTCAACTTATGCAACGTGCTGTTGCGTTACTCCAAGGTGATAAACGTGGAGATTATAAAGATGGAGTCAAAGTGGGACGGCAAATTTTTGCTTCGCTTCCAGAAAATAATCGAATTGTGAAGCGAGATAAGGAACGGTGGTCATTAGAAAATCATCGTGATGAGAATTTCGCGGATATGTACGTACATCCCCAGGAGATTGACTATAACATTGATACGCTATTTGAGCTTATTGATGCTTCGGGTTTGGAATTTGTCGGTTTTTCAAATCCTGGGTTTTGGGACTTGCAAGCGCTTTTGGGTAAATCACCTGAACTAATGGAGCGTGCAGAAGGTTTGACGGAGCGTCAGCGTTATCGTTTGATTGAATTATTAAATCCTGAAACTAGTCATTACGAGTTTTTTCTGGCACGTCCACCTTTGAATAAAGCTAACTGGTCATCAAATAGTATATTACTAAGTGCGATACCTGAAGTTAGCCCATGCATAGATGGGTTCCCAAGTCAAACAATATTTAACTATGATTACAAAATAGTAAATCTATCTAACGCAGAGTTAGCTTTTATGCAGGCTTGTGATAACAGTAAAAGTGTGGATGAAATTTTAAAATCTGTAGATTTCAATTTGGATGGAGTCCGGCGCCTCCTAACACAACAATTAATTATGATGGCGCCAATGTAGTTCGTAGATATGCACAGGATAGAGAAAACTAAATGTAGATAATTATGATTAGTAAGTGCAGTGTATTCCTCGGAAATATCAAGTGTGATATATCACTCAGTAAATAGAGTCTACTGAAATTAGGTTCAGCAAGACACAAACGGGTGAAAAGTAGGAGCTAAAATGTGAAGGGGAAGGATGAATATTTATCGCTTCAAGTAAAATTAGCCTTGAGAGCAGGTTATCATCCTGATTGGTTTTCGCTTTTTCGACAAAGTTCGTAACGGGCGCCAATCCTCGCAATACTGAGCATGAAATGGAGGCAATGTCCAGTTTTCAATCACTAAATGGTCAATCAGTTGCCTAAAACGGGTTACGTGGGGCGAATTCTTGGTCAAATTGGAGTTAACAATTAAGTTAGTTGTTTTTTTCTAAAGTAATGTTACCCAATCGTGATATGATTTTACTGGCTGAGTGTGCAGTCAACATAACTAGAAAATACTGGTTTAAAGTCCCGTGAGCTTGTCAGAAGAAACAACCGAACCCACACCAACAATACGACAAGAAGCTCAATCCGGTGTTGAGGACTCCGAGCCAGTTGGTTCTATGCAAGAGTTCTATCGACTCTATCAAGAGTTGCTAACGATTACTCTTGTGATAACGGGGATTATTTTCGTCTCTGTTTGGATTTTCTATTCTCTGAACATTGCCCTAAACTATTTGCTTGGGGCGTGTGCCGGCTTAGTTTATATTAGAATGTTGGCGAAAGATGTTGAGGGATTGGGGCCAGAAAAACAGAAGCTAAGTAAAACGCGCTTCGCATTATTGGTAATAGTAATTTTGCTCGCATCGCGGTGGGATGAATTACAGGTAATGCCCATATTTTTGGGATTTCTGACTTATAAGGCAACTCTCATCTTCTATGTAATTCGGACGGCTTTTAACGCTGACTAGCGCTTTATACGCGGGATAACCGAAAAAGTAAATCTAGATTTTGCGGTTAGGTTTATATCTACCCGTAAGATTTGCCCCTGCTCTTAATTTAAGATGGGAGAAACATTTGATATAGGAAGAAAATGGTGAATTTTATCAACGTCTTCCATTCTCTTACCCTTGCCGAGTTAGAAGTTGGAAAACACTTTTACTGGGAATTGGGTGGATTAAAAGTACATGGGCAAGTATTTCTCACTTCTTGGTTTGTTATTGGTCTTCTCGTAATAGCATCGCTTGCTGCAACGAGAAATATCCAGAAAGTTCCTAGTGGTATCCAAAATTTAATGGAATATGCCCTAGAATTTATTCGGGACTTGACAAAAAACCAAATTGGTGAGAAAGAGTATCGCCCTTGGGTGCCTTTTATTGGCACATTATTTTTGTTTATTTTTGTCTCGAACTGGTCTGGTGCTTTAATACCTTGGAAGCTATTAAAATTGCCTGAAGGTGAATTAGCGGCGCCGACTAATGACATCAATACAACTGTTGCATTGGCATTGCTGACTTCTTTAGCGTACTTTTACGCTGGTTTTAGCAAAAAAGGTTTGGGTTATTTCAGAAAGTATATCGAACCAACCCCAATCTTGTTACCAATTGCAATTCTTGAAGATTTCACCAAACCTCTTTCCCTAAGTTTCCGTCTTTTTGGTAACATTTTGGCGGATGAGCTGGTGGTTGGAGTACTAGTTTTACTAGTTCCTTTGTTTGTTCCTCTACCGGTAATGGCTCTTGGTTTATTTACCAGTGCTATTCAAGCGTTAGTGTTTGCCACCCTAGCTGCTGCCTATATTCATGAGGCATTAGAAGGACATGGCGAAGAACACGAGGAACATTAAACAACATCAAAAGATACATCGATTTGATGTAATTTTAGATTGGAATCTAATCTAGCAACCTGTTCATTATTTGTAATAACACCGAGGAAAACCAAAATGGATCCATTAGTTTCTGCTGCTTCAGTACTTGCTGCTGCTCTCGCTATCGGTTTAGCTGCAATTGGACCTGGTATTGGTCAAGGTAATGCTGCTGGACAAGCAGTTGAAGGTATTGCTCGTCAACCCGAAGCAGAAGGAAAAATTCGCGGTACATTGCTGTTAACCTTGGCGTTCATGGAATCGTTGACAATTTACGGTCTGGTTATCGCTCTAGTATTATTGTTTGCGAACCCATTCTCCGCGTAATACAAATTTTTAATGTAGAGACGCTGTATGTATAGTTAGTAACTATCACCGTCTCTACAGTAATACGCCCCCAAATTTTGGATTTTATCAATAAAAATTGCCGTATAGTGCGCGGACGAGGCAAGAAATGTTTGATTTTGATGCAACCCTGCCTTTAATGGCATTACAATTCCTGCTTTTGGCGGCTTTATTAAACTCGATCTTCTATAAGCCTTTAACAAAGGCACTAGATGACCGCGATAACTACATTAGAACCAACAAGGTTGATGCTCGCGAGCGTTTGGATAAAGCCGAGCGAATAGCGAAAGATTACGAACTGCAACTTGCAGAAGCACGTAAGCAAGCACAAGCAGCAATAAATCAGGCTGAAGCAGATGCTCAATCAATTTATTCTAAGAGTATTGCAGAAGCTCAACAAGAAGTTCAAAAGCAGCGTGAAGAAGCATCACGCGAAATTGAAAGTCAAAAAGAGTCAGCGATGCGTTCTTTAGAACAACGAGTAGACTCTTTAAGTCAGCAAATTCTAGATAAATTATTGGGACAAACTGTTTAGACAAAGCGATATATTTTTTCATCGCCCTATCAGTCCCAAAAGCCCAACATATTTTTTATATATTGGGGAGAAATCAACGTATTAGCAGTTAAGTACGCAGTTGTAGATGGGTATAATGGGCACCTTAATATTATTGGCGACAGAGGCGGTTGCCGGTCACGCCGAAGAAGGTGGTTTCGGTCTAAACCTAGACATTTTAGAAACCAATATAATTAACCTGGCAATTCTGGTTGGCGTACTAGTTGTATTTGGACGTAAGTTTCTTACTGATACTTTGAGCGCGCGTCGTACTAGTATTGAAATCGAAATAAAAGAAGCAGAAGGACGTGCCAAAGAAGCAGAGAAGTCATTAGCAGAAGCGCAAAAGAATTTAACTCAAGCACAGCAAGAAGCGGAGCGCATCCGTTCTTCTGCTAGCGAAAATGCTCAAAAAGCTAAAGAAGCTATTTTGGCACGTGCCCAAGTCGATGTGCAGCGTCTTAAAGATGCTGCTGCTGCTGATTTGACGAGCGAACAAGATAAAGCAATTGCACAACTACGATCGAGAGTTGTTGCGCTGGCTCTTCAAAAAGCTGAGTCACAGCTAAAATCTGGAATTGCTGAAGATACACAGCACGCATTAATCGACCGCAGCATTGCGCTATTGGAGGTAAGTTAGATGAAAAGTACTGTTGCTACTGAAGAAATCGCTGCTCCTTATGCACAGGCATTAATGTCTGTAGCGCAATCTAATAACTTGACCGAAGCGTTTGGTGATGACGCGCGGTCAATAGTCGGTTTACTTTCTGAAAGCGAAGACCTTCGTAACTTTTTTGACAACCCTTTCATTCAAATTGATACAAAGAAGTCTCTTGTTAATCGTTTACTGAGCGACGATACGAACGGCTTCTTTCGGAATTTTTTGATGCTATTGGTTGATAGAAAGCGAATTTCTTTCCTTGAACCAATCATGAGGCAGTATTTATCACTGCTACGCGAATTAAATCAGACGGTTTTAGCTGAAGTAACTTCTGCAATTCCTTTAAGTGAAGCGCAAGAGCAAGCAGTAATCGAAAAAGTCGTTGCGATGACTAACGCGCGTTCTGTGGAGCTTGAAAAAAAGGTAAACAGCGATTTGATTGGTGGTGTCATCATCAAAGTTGGTTCGCAGGTAATTGATGCTTCTTTACGCGGTCAATTACGGCGCCTGTCTTTAAGTTTAGGTAGTTAAACGTCTCTAAAGAAAGCACGAGAAACATGAGTATTTCAATTAAGCCTGACGAAATTAGCAGCATTATTCAGCAGCAAATCGAGCAATACGACAAAGAAGTCAAAGTTGCTAACGTTGGTACCGTACTTCAAATAGGTGACGGTGTTGCCCGCGTGTACGGTTTGGAAAAAGCAATGGCGGGTGAGTTGCTTGAGTTTGAAGACGGTACAATCGGTCTTGCGCTCAACTTAGAAGAAGACAACGTTGGTGCGGTATTAATGGGTGAAGGTCGCAACATCCAAGAAGGAAGTACCGTTACCGCTACAGGTCGTATCGCTCAAGTACCAGTAGGTGATGCGATTGTTGGACGTGTAGTTGACGCATTGGGTAATCCTATCGACGGTAAAGGTGAAATCAAGTCAACTGAAAGTCGCTTGATTGAATCGATGGCGCCTGGTATTATTGCACGTCGTTCGGTACACGAACCAATGCAAACAGGTATCACCGCTATTGACTCGATGATTCCCATCGGTCGTGGACAGCGCGAGTTAATTATTGGTGACCGTCAAACTGGTAAAACAGCGGTTGCTATTGACACTATTCTGAACCAAAAAGGCGAAGATGTAATTTGTGTATACGTTGCCATCGGTCAAAAAGCTTCGACCGTAGCTAACGTTGTTCAAACATTACAAGAAAGAGGCGCCCTCGACTATACAATTATTGTTGCCGCTAGCGCATCCGAAGCAGCACCACTACAATTTTTGGCGCCATACACAGGAGCAGCAATTGCTGAGTACTTTATGTACCAAGGCAAAGCTACTCTAATTATTTATGACGATTTGTCCAAGCAAGCTGCTGCATACCGTCAAATGTCCTTGTTGCTCCGTCGTCCACCCGGTCGTGAAGCATATCCTGGTGACGTATTTTACATTCACTCCCGTTTATTAGAGCGGGCTGCGAAACTCAGCGATGAGCTTGGTAAAGGTAGCATGACAGCGTTACCTATCATTGAAACTCAAGCCGGTGACGTATCCGCATATATTCCTACCAACGTAATTTCGATTACCGACGGTCAAATTTTCTTATCCTCTGACTTATTTAACGCTGGTGTTCGTCCTGCTGTAAACCCAGGTATTTCAGTATCACGGGTAGGTTCGGCAGCACAAACCAAAGCGATGAAGAAAGTCGCAGGTAAAATTAAGCTCGAATTAGCACAATTTGACGACTTACAAGCATTTGCACAATTTGCATCTGACTTAGATAAAACTACCCAAGACCAATTGGCACGTGGTGTACGCTTACGTGAACTTCTCAAACAGCCACAAAACTCGCCATTGTCCGTATCTGAGCAAGTAGCTATTCTTTACGCTGGTATCAACGGCTACTTAGACGATGTACCTGTTGAAAAAGTAGGCGCCTTCACAAAAGGTTTGCGCGAATACTTAAAGAACAGCAAACCAGCATACGCTCAAGCAGTACAAACTTCTAAAGTAATGGGTGACGCAGAAGAAGCAGCACTCAAAGAAGGTATTACTGAGTACAAGAAGACCTTTGCAGCGTAAAAAATAGTGATGAGTGCTGAGTGCTGAGTGCTGAGTGCTGAGTAAAATGCATAAAACTCAGCACTCAGCACTGTCAACTCAGCACTCTACAAGCACTTAGGAGTTTAAGATTATGGCTAATTTAAAAGCAATACGCGACCGAATTCAATCGGTTAAAAATACCAAGAAAATTACCGAAGCAATGCGACTTGTTGCTGCTGCACGTGTACGACGCGCGCAAGAACAAGTTTTATCAACACGTCCTTTTGCTGACAGATTAGCACAAGTACTTTACGGTTTACAAACTCGCTTACGGTTTGAAGATGCAGATTTACCACTGCTCAAAAAACGTCCAGTTAAAACCGTTGGTATATTAGTAATTTCTGGAGACCGTGGTTTGTGCGGTGGTTATAACTCCAGCGTTATCAAACGTGCAGAAATTCGTGCAAAAGAACTTAAAGCAGAAGGACTAGATTATAAATTTGTGATTGTTGGACGTAAAGCATCACAATTCTTCCAGCGTCGCGAATATCCAATTACTGCGACCTTCATGGGTTTAGAGCAAATTCCTACTGCGACTGAAGCTACTAATATTGCTGACGAACTACTTTCTTTGTTCTTGTCTCAAAGCGTAGACAGAATTGAGTTAGTTTACACAAAGTTTGTTTCATTGGTAAGTTCACGTCCAGTTGTTCAAACTTTGCTACCTCTTGACCCTCAAGGTTTAGAAGCAGCAGACGATGAAATTTTCCGCTTAACTACTCGTGGTGGTCAGTTTGAAGTTACGCGCGAAAAAGTAACAACCGAAGTGCGTGCTTTCCCTCGTGACATGTTGTTCGAGCAAGACCCAGTACAAATTTTGGATTCCTTGTTGCCTTTGTACTTAAGCAACCAGTTATTACGCGCGCTCCAAGAATCTGCAGCAAGTGAACTTGCCGCACGGATGACTGCTATGAGTAACGCGAGTGATAACGCTGCTCAACTCATTGGTTCCTTGACATTAGGATACAACAAAGCTCGTCAAGCTGCTATTACTCAAGAAATTCTTGAGGTTGTTGGTGGCGCCGAAGCGTTAAACTAGTACAAATGTAATTCTGAGCGCAATCCGAAGGATTTCCCGTAGGGTAGCGAAGAATCTCGTACACGTTGTCATTCTGAGCGAAGCGAAGAATCTCGCAAAGTCTTCATAGATAAAGAGATGCTTCACTGCGTTCAGCATGACATTTTTAGGAATCTTGCTACAAAACATCTTTTTCGGGCGCCGGATATAAGAATTCTTTAAGGCGCCTCAAGAATTGTTGGCAATTTTTGAAATCTTGTACTACAATAAAAATATCTAAACAACACGGGTCTGTACTGGTTTCGACGGGGTAGCGAAAGCTGTTCGTTGATGCAGGTCGAGAGGGAGTGTCTCTCGTAAATAAAGGCTCAAAACAATAGATGCAAACAACATCGTAAAATTTGCTCGTAAGGATGCCCTAGTAGCAGCCTAAAAGCCTCTTTCAGGTCCGAGCGTTTCTAGTTTGACTCCGTTAAGAGCTAGAGACAACCCTCAACGGATGCGCCAACAAGTTTCCTCTGGTAGACTAGTTAGCAAAGAAATCACCAGAGCATCCTACCGTCTGGGATAATAGACGATTCCCGCCTTGAGGGTAAGATAGGCTAAACCTGTGAATGATGCGGAAGTTAATACCTATTTCGGACGGCAGTTCGATTCTGCCCAGATCCATAAGTAAAACTAATGAGTCCACTGTATAATTATATATATACAGTGGACTTTAGTTTTATGGGTGAATCATTACACAGGATGGAACTTAGAAAATTTTGCAACGACTTCATTGTGGAATAATCATCAGCTACATCCAAGAACAGCTAGTTTAGATAGGATTGATTCAAAATTAGGATATATAGAAGGAAACGTACAGTTTGTTAGCGTTATGGCAAATTATGCAAAGCTAGATTTTCAAGAAGCGCAGCTTTTAGAGTTTTGTAAAGCTGTGTATGATTATCGTTACCATTATAGTTTTCCAATTAAAAAATATCCAAATTAAATCTTGTGGGATAGGCGTCTCGCCTGTCCTACACACCCGCCTTGGATTCAAATCCAAGGCTAATAGCTTAAGTCTACTAAAGTAGACTGGGCAGATTAATGAGGCACAAGAGTTACTTGCTCTTGAAGTCCCAAAATTCAAAAATCTTGTTTTGCAATGGTCAGATTCATTAATAACTGATGAGACAAAGCAGCTTAAAACAGCATATCGCTTTACGGCGCCTCTCTTTAAGCAATATATCAGTAACGAGCGCGTAGAAAGAATTGTTTACATTTCCTCAGCAGATAATTCTTTGTCTCAAGACCAAATACGGCGGAAGAAAAAGGATGTTGAGTTAGAGTTTGAAATGTCCTATAGCTCTATATTTGATCAAAAATGGACATATCGACAAATCGCTGTAGCTGAATATCTAGATGCCAAGAGCGAGCTTTTAGCAAGGTTAGAAAGTATACAAGCTTTCGCTGATACTTGTAAAAGTAGAGGCGCCAAGAGCAGTCTTGATATTCTTCCTGATGGTAACGTAGAACCTGGGTTACACAGCTTACCAGCAGACTAAAAAATATAAACTTATAGTTCAAAAAATTATCTCAGCTTTAGCCAAGCGAATACATCATCTACACAAATTGTAAAATTTATACCTGGTAACACAGGTAAAATATCTTTAAGAGTTAACAGACTAGGTAGAGTATCTGGTTGATAAACAATGATAGAACGTTCGCTTGGGTCAATCAACCATCCAAGCAACGAGCCATTTCTTATACAATATAAAATATTACCTGTTACCTTGGTTTGACTTTGGTCTGGTGAAAGAATCTCAATTACCCAATTTGGAGCAAAATCGATACCAGTACTAATAATATCGCCATTTTCATCAACTGGTAATCTGTCTTTCGCAACTACCGAAACATCAGGAACAACCGAACGATTACCAAATGTACAGCGTAATTCTGGAAAAGCCTCATAGTTACTAGCTGTTGCATCAATACCTGCTATTAAACGTTTCTGTAAAAGACTATGCTTGCCTCCACCCATTGGTTTTTGAGATATAATAGTGTTTATGTACTCCCATGCGGGTGATTCGTCAATGTAAGGAAGTTGTAGAAATTCTTCCAAAGTGGTTTTTGGAATTGAAATGGTCTCCATAAACACCTTTTTGACATTTGTTGTTATGTGCATTAGGCACAACAGTATTTTATCTTAATTAAATAAATTATGTAAATTTGCTGGATATGGACACAAGCAAACGGTGCCTTTATGCAAAAACATGATCAAATAGAGATTAACTAGATCATTAAGGGGATTTATGATCATGTTTCTGAGTTACTGTAGGTTTAACTTGGCAAAGGAGATACCTTTCTAATGCCAGGTTAAGTGGAGTAAGATTATAGGAACTGCCCATGCAGTCGTTTGAACCAGGCTTTATTGAACGCCAACCAATTACTCGAAATATACTGCGAACTATCCGACTTATCGGTGAGTACAAAGGTAAGCAGGAACTATTCAACCAACAGGCGCCGCAAGTGTTGGAAACACTACAACAAGCTGCCCTGATCCAAAGTACCGAATCATCTAACCGTATTGAAGGGGGAAGTAGATCCCCTCGAACGTATCAAGGCACTAGTCGCGCAAAAAACTACACCGCAAAACCGCTCTGAGCAAGAGATTTATATCAGATACTTCAAGCCAGGGTGGTTTCTGCTAAGTGGTGGTAAGTGAAAATCTTCTAATAACAACATTACAGAAACTCGACCAGATGGCTCAACAGTTGTACGTTTTGCAACAGTTACTGTTATGGCATCTGGCGCCATGACCCAGTTACACGAACGCTTCAACCATATGATGCAAGCAGATCAAGCCAGGTCGAGATGCAATTTGGGAAAAAACATGATCAATGAGAGATTAACTAGATCATCAAGGGTTTAGGTTTTGCCCGTTTGCAATCTAATAAAGTTTTTACTCGGCGCCAGCAGTGACAAGTCTTAATTTCTACTTAAATTTAGCATAATCTTTAGTTATTCCTCTATAGATTATAATAACACAGACAAAAATACATATAGATTATAGCTATGAGTACTATATTATCCAATCTATATATCCATTTTTAATAATCAAATTTTATTTAACAAAATAGCAAAACAATATATAAATATTAACTGATATATAAAAGCTAAAGCAGATGGCGCGTTATTAAATCGTGCCAACACTCTAAACACTTTTAGAAAAGAGTGGTTTGTTGTAAAAGAAAACAGTTAAATTTTTATAAAATCTAGATTTTTGCCTTTATACTGCGCTAAAATTACTTTTTAAAACAGTTCAAATAAACTCTGGATAAAGATTATTAAGTTAAACAGGTGCAATGTTTGTGATAATTTCTGGTAGAGCAAAAGATATTTTTCAAACATTATTTTATGTGGTATATATATTTGTAGACACGACAAATTTTCAAATAACAGACAACGGTTTTGATAATTTATTAAGGATATGGATTGAATAAAGCGCAAAACTTTGTTTAGATACTTTTCACACAAGGTCAGCCTTGAAATAAGGATTGTACGTTAATCAATCCACATTTCTTAGCGTGTCGTTAACAGTTAATTAAGGAAAGTAAGATATGTTAAGTACGCCAAATTATAGCAGCACAAAAGTATTAGATAGTTCACTTAATTTCATCAAAGACACTGACTTTAAAGAGCCTGTTTATACCAGTTTAAGTAATTCACGGTCAAGCTTTAATATCAATACTGACGAACTGGTTTCTTTTGAATTAAAAAATGTTGCAATTCCAGCGCAGTCAAGTGTAGCCAACGTCATAGTTAACCTAGACTATAAGGCAGGAGTAGACGAGAGTGAATTTCGTAACATTCTACCAATTGCTGACTTTGTTAAAAATAGCCTGACAAATT
>ERZ1066124.102-NODE-102-length-84439-cov-27.661820_pt1 | contig 84439 bp, 97 predicted proteins | sample MGYA00382771_ERZ1066124 | MGnify/ENA primary metagenome ERZ1066124 (study PRJEB33369, sample SAMEA5778354) | biofilm metagenome | biome: Industrial cooling water; feature: Water cooling tower basin; material: Biofilm | place: United Arab Emirates | collected... | reverse complement strand
CGTCTCTACATGGCGCGTCTCTACATGGCGCGTCTCTACATGGCGCGTCTCTACATGGCGCGTCTCTACAGGATCAATATATTGCATTTTTACAATTCAATTCACGGAGTTAATTCTATGGTTTCTCAACGGCAAGGAATGGGCGCAATTCCTTATGATGGTGGTGTAGCTTTTCGAGTTTGGGCCCCTTTTGCTTCTAGCGTTTGTGTAGCAGGTAATTTTAACAGTTGGTCAACAACCGCTAATGCTTTAGAATCGGAAAATAATGGCTATTGGTCTGGTGATCTTCCTGAAGCTAAACTAGACGATCGCTATCGTTATGTAATCTCTGGCCCTTTTATTTCTGGTGTACAATGGCGAACTGATCCTTATAGTAAGCACGTCGAAGATAATAACGAAGGGAATGGGGTTATTGTTGCCGATAATTTTGCCTGGAATTCTAATACCTTTAATATGCCAACTTGGAATGAGTTGGTGATTTATGAATTACACGTTGCTTCATTTAATCGAAGTTCCGAAACACCAGGTGATTTTAGTAGTATTATCAGCAAACTGAATGATCTGAAAAATTTAGGAATTAATGCGATCCAACTGATGCCGATTTTTGGCTTTCCTGGTGATTTCTCATTGGGTTATAATCCTGCTTTACCCTTTGATATCGAAAGTAATTACGGTACACCCAAAAGCTTTAAAGAATTTATCCAAACGGCACACGATCAAGGATTTGCCATTATCTTAGATGTAGTCTATAACCATTTTGGGCCAGATGATCTCGACACTTCATTATGGCGTTTTGATGGATGGAATGAAAATGGTCGCAATGGGATCTATTTTTATAATGATCGACGTGCTTTTACACCATTTGGAGATCGTCCTGATTTGGGTCGCGGTGAAGTTCGTCAGTTTATTCGAGATAATGCTTTAATGTGGCTTGAAGAATATCGAATTGATGGTTTCCGATTTGATTCTACAGTCAATATTCGCAATATTTTCGGTAATAATAATGATCCGAGTAATGATCTTCCTGAAGGTTGGAGTTTAATGCAGTGGATCAATAACGAGATCGATGGTCGAATGCCTTGGAAAATAAGTATCGCAGAAGATTTACAGAACAATGATTATCTCACACGTTCGACGGGTGCGGGCGGTGCGGGTTTTGATTCTCAGTGGGGTAGTTTATTCTATTCTGCTCTATTGGATACCGTTGTTCCACCAAATGACAGTTCTCGTAATATGGATCGTTTACGAGATGCCATTCTACAGCGTTTTGAGACGGATGGGTTGAAAAGAGTTATTTATAGTGAAAATCATGACGAAGTAGCCGAAATTAACCGAAAAGTACGCCTTCCTGATGCGATTTGGCGGGGGAATGCAGATAGTTGGTTTGCCCGAAAACGCTCAACCCTTGCTGCTGCTTTGGTGTTTACCTCACCTGGTATTCCGATGATTTTTATGGGACAAGAATTTTTAGAATGGGGAAGTTGGAGCGATCGCGGTTCGTTAGACTGGAGTAAAAAAAATCGATTTAGTGGAATTTGGGATTTATATCAAGCGTTGATCCGTCTGCGTCGTAACTGGTTTAATAATACACGTGGACTACGGGGACAAAACGTTAATGTTCATCATGTGAATAATTCCGATAAAATGATCGCGTTTCATCGTTGGGAAAATGGCGGCCCTGGGGATGATGTTATTGTAGTGGCTAATTTTGCCGATCGCAATTATGACAGTTATACGATCGGTTTTCCAAAAGGTGGTACTTGGTATGTTCGTTTTAATAGCGACTGGAATGGTTTTAGTCCTGATTTTGGCAACAAAGGGGGTTATGATACGACAGCAGGACAACCAGGAACTCACGGAATGCCCTTTAGTGGCAATATTGGAATCGGCCCTTATAGTGTTTTAATCCTATCGCAATAAATAACCATTCCAAGCGCGGATAAAGAAATAAACTGACAAAATTAGCAAGAGAGAATAAAAACAAATTTTAACGATTTGATCGGGTAATTTGGGTAAAAATCGAGTGCTGATTTGCGCCCCGATTAAACCACCAAGTCCTAAAATAATTCCCTCAGAAAATAAAACATTACCCGCTTTAGCATGACCAATACATGATGAAATAGAGGTAATCATAATCACCCCTAAGCTGGTTTGAATGGCTAACTTAATTTTTTCTCCTAAAAACATCATCTGTAGAGGAACCATAATTACACCACCACCGACTCCAAATAATCCAGATAATAATCCTGCTGCACCACCAGTAAAAAGTCTTGACAGAAAAGGATTAGCTTTTTTTCGGGTGGTTTCCCCTTGTTGTTCTAACTTTTGACGAAGATTCGATAAATAAATAGTGAGGAGTAATAAAAAACCAAAAGCTGCTTCTAATATATATTTAGGAGTTTGTCCAACTAAATAAGCCCCTAAAAATGCCGTCAAAATCCCAGGAAGTCCTAATAAGATAACCTTATTCCATTTGAGATAGCCCATACGCCAATTTTGGTAACTACCCGAAAGAGAAGTCATGACGATCGCTAAACTACTGGTTGCGACGGACTGAGCGTAACTATAACCCATGGTGATTAAAATAGGAACTAGGACGGTTCCGCCACCAATACCGAGTAATCCTGCAAGTAATCCAGAGAAAAGTCCGCTTATTACTAAAAGCCAAAAATGGTTATTCATCTTGCTTAGGCTGTTGTTGTTATTTGTATTTTGTACAATGGAAGATAAGAAATGATCAAACACAATATCCTATGATCTAAGGATTATTGAGTAAGAACATATAAACTTTGGGTTGAGCAATGAAAGAGTTTTTAGAAAATATGTCGCGTTATCCGCGCTTTTTGATTACGATCAGTTTAGGCATCTTTTTCGTCTTTTTTGACTGGATTAAGCCTTTATTTAAAAATCCTGTAACGGGTGTGGCGGTTATTGGTATGCTGGTAGGGGGTTTTGCTTTTCTCTATTTCACCCTGGAAGCAATGCTAGGAAACAATACCCTGTAACAGATAAAATGTTGGAAATGAAAATAGGAGGCGCATATTATGGCTGATCGTCGTCGGGTTTCTCGTATTGCCTCCATGATTAAACGCGAAGTCAGTCAATTATTAATGAATGAAATTAAAGACGATCGCGTAGGTGCAGGAATGGTGAGTGTTACAGATGTCGATGTTTCTGGAGACTTACAACACGCAAAAATCTTCGTCAGTATCTATGGTACACCCGAAGCAAAAACCGAAACTATGCAAGGGTTAAAAGCGTCTACAGGATTTGTTCGTCGTGAACTTAGTCAACGAATTCGTTTAAGACGCTCACCTGAAATCATTTTCTTAGAAGATACTTCGATTGAAAGAGGGGATCGGATGTTAAATCTTTTGAAATCGATTGAAATTAAGCCCTCTGAAGACGAATACGAGGAAGAATACGACGATTTTGACGACTCGGAGGAGTGAAAATAACATCTCGTGTTGGATTGGACTCAGTGGACTTTAAAAGAACAGATTGGACAAATGATCGTCGTTCGGACTTGCGGTTTTTTGTTCGATCATCAAATTCGTTACCCCGCTTGGGAAGCTTCTAACGCTCAATTACAGCAATGGTTAGAATCTTTAAATCTCGGTGGGGTAATTTTATTAGGGGGAAGTGCCGTCGAATTAAAAGAGCGATCGCACACAATACAATCATGGTCACAGACACCCCTATTGATTGCCGCAGATATTGAAGAAGGTGTAGGGCAACGGTTTACGGGGGCGACTTGGTTTCCTCCACCAATGGCTTTAGGAGAAATCGCTAAGATTAATCCCAAAGAGGCGATTCAATATGCCAAACAATTCGGCGCAATCACCGCACAAGAAGCTTTAGCGATCGGGATTAACTGGATTTTAGCCCCTGTTGTTGATGTCAATAATAATCCTGATAATCCAGTGATTAATATTCGCGCTTTTGGTGATACACCTGAACTGGTTAGTCAATTAATTACAGGCTTTATCCAAGGGGCTGCACCCTATCCGATTTTAACCACAGCCAAGCATTTCCCAGGGCATGGAGACACATCTACTGATTCTCACCTTAATTTGCCCATTTTAAACCATTCACCCGCCCGTTTAGCCGAAATCGAGTTACCCCCGTTTCAAGCTGCCATTACCGCAGGGGTAGATAGTGTGATGACGGCACATTTATTAATACCTGCTTGGGATAGGATACGCCCTGCCACCCTCTCACCAGAAATTTTAACAGGACAACTGAGGAAAAAGTTAGGTTTTAATGGGTTAATTGTTACAGATGCTTTGATTATGGGTGGTGTAACGAATCAGTATACTCCCGAAGAGATTGCAGTGATGGCAGTCGAAGCAGGTGCAGATATACTATTAATGCCATCTGATCCCGCGATCGCAATAGAAGCAGTATATCAAGCAGTACAACACGGAAGAATTAGTGAAGATAGAATTATTGAGTCGGTTTCTCGTATTTGTCAGTTTAAGGACAAATTAATACCATCTAATCATTGTCTGTCTGATTTATCGAGTCCGAATGCTCATGATACAGTCACAGCAATCTTAAGTCGTTCAATGAAAAATGGTGGAAAGTTACCGATTATTCAAAATCAAGGCAAAAAACGTAATTTAATTGTGGTTGATGATGTCTTAAACTGTGACTTTTTAGATCGTCATACGCCTGCTGTTACGATTCCAAAGCAGTTAGGATATGAGATACAGATTGTGGATCAAAATACACTAGGCTGTATTGTAGAAGATTCTCGTCAGACGTTATTACAAGTTTTTATTAGAGGTAACCCATTTAGAGGTACAGCAGGTTTAAGCGAAACTTCACAACAGGTTTATCAGAATTTGCTTAAATCTCAATCATTGCAAGGAGTGATTATTTATGGTAGTCCCTATATTTTAGATTGGTTTGAGTCCCAAATGACGAATGATTTGCCTTGGATTTTTTCTTATGGACAAATTCCACTAGCACAAAAATTAGCGTGTGATACAATGTTTAACTTAAATATTGAGCAAGACAAGAAAGATAAGACGTTTACCAATTGAAGAGTAATTATGTCTACACTTTACCAACAAGATTATAACCTTTGGATAGAGAAAACGATTAAGCTGATTCAAGAAAAAAACTTTAATGCAGTTGACTGGGAAAATCTAACAGAGGAATTAGATAGCCTGAGAAAATTAGATAAGCGAGAACTCAGAAATCGATTAATTGTTTTATTGGAACATTTATTAAAACTTGCTTACTGGGACTCCGAACGCGAAAATAATCAAAGAGGGTGCAGAACTACAATTCGAGAACAAAGGCGACAAATTAAGGTTTTATTAGATGATAGCCCTAGTCTGAAGCCATTTCTAGAAAATATTTTTGCTGAATGTTATGCTCATGCTAGAGAAGAAGTCATCGAAAAGTCTGATTTATCAAGTTCAGTTTTTCCGATGGAGTCGCCTTTTAGTGCAGAAGATGCTCTAAATTCTGACTATTTTGGAGAAAATTAATAGATTTCGCTTACTCTCCTAAATAAGCTTCTAAAACGGCTGAGTTTTTCTGAATTTCTTCGGGTGTACCATCCGCGAGGTTAGTTCCTTCGGCTAAAACCCAAACATGATCACACAAAGACATGACCATATCCATATTATGCTCAATAATTAAAAAAGTAATGCCTTGCTGATTCCAATTTTCAATATGAGCGCAAATTTGACCGATTAAAGTTGGATTTACGCCCGCCGCAGGTTCATCGAGTAAGATTAATTTAGGACGAGTCATTAATGCTCTTGCGATTTCGAGTAATTTTCGTTGTCCACCCGATAACGCTCCTGCATAATCATACGCTTTAGCCGATAATCCGACTGATTCTAAGATATCCATCGCTCTTTCTTTATTTTCTCTCTCTTGCTGTCTAATTTTGCCCTGTTGTAACCAAAGTTGTATCAGGTTTTCTCCCGTTTGATGGGGTGTTGCTAGTAACATATTTTCGAGTACAGACAGACGTGATAAAACTCTCGCTACTTGGAAAGTACGAACACATCCCTGTAAAGCAATTTGATTTGTGGGTAAATCATGTATCGGTTGCCCATTAAAAATGACTTTACCATCATCAGGACGAATGAAATTAGACAAAAGATTAAATAAAGTGGTTTTTCCTGCACCATTTGGCCCGATTAAGCCTGTAATTGTGCCAGAATGAACTTTAATCTCGGCATTATTAACCGCACGAATACCACCAAAATGTTTAGATAATCCTTCGGCAATGAGTAGGGGTTGAGATAAGTTAGGATTGTTCATATTTATCGACCTAATGTTAGTTCTTCTTTTTTTCCTAAGATACCTTGGGGACGCGATAGCATTAAGATCATCAGTATTAATCCAATGACCATGATCCGAAATGAGCCTAATTGACTATCATTTGTAAAGAATGGTAACAAAGGTAAAGCAAAACGTGTCAGGCTATCGTATGTCCAATAAATGATTGCACCTAACAAGCTTCCTGCATTACTCCCCGAACCCCCTAAAATAACAATAATCCACGCGGTAAACGTTAAAATTGGTTCAAAGTTCGTCGGATAAATGGTGGTTAACTGCCATGCAAAGAATGACCCCGCTAAACCTGCGATCGCACCACCTAACATAAAAGCTTGTAATTTATACCAAAATACATTTTTTCCGAGTGCTTTAGGAATGGTTTCATCTTCTCGAATCGCTTTTAGGATACGTCCCCAAGGTGAATGACCTAAAAATTCTAAGGCACTGTATACAACCGCTAATACGACCAGAATCAACACCATTAAGCCATCTTTGTAATCATATTCAGCGAGTGAAATAACACCATTAAGATAGAGTGCAATAATCACAATAGCGGCTAGAATTCCCCAAATTAATAGCGTTTTTTGACTGCGAGGTTTATAGCTTTTTCCGATGATATTTTCGCTGTCTTGCCATTCTCGTTTGATACTTTTCCAAAGTTGCCACAGAGCATAGATTGAAACGATTGTAAAGACTACAATTAATAAGATTTTTCCCAAGGGATTTGGCGTAAAATCAAAAGGTAAAGGATAACGCTGTATTCCAAAAGCTCCTTTAGTGATTGGTTCCTCATTGAGGACAATTAAGCGAATTAATTCTGATCCTCCGATGGTTACAATTGCTAAATAATCTTCACGAAGTCTAAGGGTTGAGATACCGATGAGTAAACCCAAACCAGCCGCGATCGCCATTCCTGCTAAGACTGCTAGAATAAGTGGAACACCCTGTAACGTTAATAATACAGTTGTATATGCTCCAAGAGTCATAAAAGCGACGTGACCAAAATTAATTAGTCCCGCAAAACCCCACTGTAAGTTTAAACCGAGTGCAAAGAGACTATAAACAGCCGCCCAAATCGTTAAAGAAACAAGATAATCAGCCATTAAAAGATAGGATCAAAAAGCAGTGATATTATTTTATCCTTCCTCAGACGTAAGCGAAGAGTATTTAGTTACATTGATTCATCTAGTTTGATTAAATTAATGATCATTTTTTATTACTTTTTCTAATTCACCGATTAATGATATTAAATTTGATACTTCATGATAAGCGGCTACTAAGGTGGGGTCTAATTCTAATGCTTTATAGTATGCTTGAATCGATTGAGGAATTTGTTTGAGCTTTTCTAGTATTAGTCCGACATGATAGTGATATTTTCCAGATTTTGGATTCAGATAAATTGCATTCATCGCACAATCTAAAGCTTTTCTATATTCAAAACGCTGAAAATAAAGTAATCCTAATTCTTGCCAAACTTCAGCATTTTGGGAATTCCACAATAAAATCTGTTGATATTTCGTTTCTGCTTCTTGATCGTTGCCCTTTTTTCTCAGTTGACTAGCTTGCTTAAAAAATTTACTAATTGTTACTTGAGCCGCTTGTTCTAAATTTTCTATTGAATAATGCTCATCAAGCTCTTGAATTTGTACTTCTAATCGTTTAGCAATTTCAAGATTACCTACTTTAAGCTGTTTGATTAACTCTTTTTCTAATACTTCAATTAAATCATGAATTTGATTTTTTTTTATTTCTGAAATTTCTGGAAACAAAACTGACATCCAGATCGCTTGTGCTTCTAGTATATTCCCTTGCAGCAAATAAATTAAACCCAAATACCAAAAGTTGGTTAAATCATCTGGATTAATGCTAATACAAATTTCATAATCTTTAATTGCTTCATCATACTGACCTAAGTTTATCGATTTGTATGCTTGATTCTGTCGTTTTAAATAGTTCATCCATGATCCTAGGAAAGCCAGAACAAAGTTAATCAACTTACATCCTAGCCTAAAGGATAGTTAAAAATCAAAAATTTCCATTTAATTTAATGAATGAGAAATACCATAATATATCCAATGTTGTTTAGGTTGGTCGAGTCGAGCATAGACTAATTTTGTATTGACAAGTTGTTTGAGATAAAAATTAACCATAGAAACAGGACGATTTAATTGATCGCTCAGTTCTTTTGTAGTGATTCCTTGAGGATAATCACTAATAATATCCAAAATTTTATCAGTCGTACTAAAGCCAGGAGTTGCACTAATAATTTTGATACTCAAGGTCATATAAAAAGAATTGTGAACAAATTTTATGACTTTTGACAAGACTAAGTTTGTTCCCAATTACAGTTAATCTTTCAATTAACGATTTTTTGAAGTATTACTAAAAAATCTGTACTTTTAGGTAATTGGTTATAATACTTTTAGAGATTACTTTTTGAAATAGGTCGCTTGAATCATGGAACTTATTAATTCAATTTTAGGTCGTCATCCAGAAAACATTAAAGCTAATGTTGAAATTTACACTTGGGCAACTTGTCCTTTTTGTTTACGGGCTAAATTATTGTTGTGGTGGAAAGGAGTCAACTATACAGAGTATAAAATTGATGGCGATGAAACAGCAAGAAATCAAATGGCACAAAGAGCCAATGGTAGACGTAGTGTTCCCCAAATTTTTATTAATGATCAACATATCGGTGGCTGTGATGATTTGCATCAACTCAATAGTGAAAACAGATTAGATGCTTTATTAGCTCAAAGTGCTACCTAACTTGTCATTATACCGAACTCATCAACATTGGATGAAACTCGCTTTAGAATTAGCACAAGAAGCAGGAAAAGCGGGTGATGTTCCTGTAGGTGCAGTTATTATAGATGAGCATCAAAAATTAATTGCTCAAGCGTCTAACCGTAAAGAAAGAGACAAAGATCCGACGGCTCATGCAGAAATTTTAGCACTTCAACAAGCCAGTCAGGTCTTAAAAACTTGGCATCTTAACGATTGTACACTTTATGTAACCCTTGAACCCTGTCCGATGTGTGCTGGAGCGATTATTCAATCACGGCTAGGTTTATTAGTCTATGGTGTAGATGATCCAAAATCAGGTGTAATTAGAACAGTTGCTAATTTTCCTGATAGTGTGTTTTCTAATCATCGTTTATCTGTTATTGCTGGTGTGATGGAGTCTACTTGTAGAAGTCAGTTACAAGAATGGTTTGTGCAAAAACGGCATCAGGCAAACTTACCATCTAGTTAAAACATTTCTAACTCTTTTGTATCCTATATATTAAACAAAACCATTAATCAGTGAACAACGCCATGAATACTAAATTAGTAGAATCTTTGGTACAAATTATCGAATCTCTAACCCCAGAAGAACAAACAATTTTAGAGGAAAAACTGCAAGCTAACAAAAATAAACCGAATTGGCAAGAAAATCAGCAAAAGTTAAGAGAGTTACAAAAAAAGGTTTTTGAACGACGAAAAGGTAAACCGTTTGACCCACCCTTAGATTATTATATCCAAGAAGGCCGAGATGAACGAGATAGACAGATAGACGCAGTGATGGGCATTGATTTTCACAAGGAGCAACAATAGTGACTGAAAAAAAGCTTTGTGTTGATGCTAATTTTATTGTGCGCTATTTAGGTAGTAAAGATCCTGCATCAATTTATCAACAGAAGTGGCAACAATGGCAAGCGGAGAATTATACTTTAGTTGCTCCAACTTTATTCATGTATGAAATTGCTAATGCTTTTCATCGAGCTACTAGAGCAGGACAAATTACTCTAGAAGAAGCAGAACAATTTATCGAACAAGCTTTGAATTTAGGAATTCAGTTCTATGGCGATGCTGAACTTCATAGACAAGCTTTTAGTATTGCACAACGTTATCGTCTTGCTGCTACCTATGATGCTCATTATCTCGCTTTAGCCGATCGCTTAAACATCGAATTTTGGACAAGTGACCAACGATTATTTAATGCTGTTAGTCCGTATTTGAATTGGGTGAATTACATATCATAAAAATTAATTTTCGTCAAGGTAATTCAACAGAAGTCGGTTTAGCAATATGAGGTAGACCCCATCCTAACTTCTCTCGTAAAACCCGAAAGAATTCAGTAGACTGTAGACGAATAAAATGAGCCGAATAGGGAGATTTTGCCGCATAAACCCGATCTTCTGGTAAAACATAACAGCCACCATTCCCATCAACTACCATAATCATACGATTAGGAGTAGCAGGATAAATATTAACTGATTCAGTATCCGAAAACACCAAAGCTCTAGAAGCCAAAGAATGAGGACAAATGGGAGCCAGTTGTAAAACGGGTACATTAGGAGTAACAACAGGGCCACCCGAACTGAGAGAATAAGCTGTAGATCCCGTCGGTGTAGAAACAATAATCCCATCGGCTGCGATATCAACGGGAGCATGATGACCAATTTGAATTTCAAAATGACACATACTCGTTAATGGTTCACGATGGATTACCATTTCATTTAAAGAAAGAGCTTCCCAAAGCAGGGTATTTTCTCGGTACAATCGAACGGTTAACATCGAGCGTTTTTCGATCGTATAATCTCCATCCATCACTTGTTCAAGTGCGGGAGACAACTGGTTTAAATACAGTTCCGTCAAAAAACCCATGTGTCCCGTATTAACGGCTAGAATGGGAATACCACAGGGAGCTAATTGACGGGCGGCTGAAAGAACCGTACCATCACCCCCTAAAACAATCGCAAATAATAAATCAGCGTCAAATTCTGGTGGAATTAATTGTTCTATGGGAGTATAACAAACAGGATGTGAGGGCTGAGAATAACCCAATAACCCGCCACATCCCGTCGTCGTCACCACTTCATAACCACAAGCATTTAACTTTTCTTGTAACTCTTGGGCGACTTTACAAGCGATCGGTTTAATATCGTTATAGACAATGCCTACTTTTGGCACAATTGACTATCCTACTGCACTGAGCATTCAAACGTTTGTGGATTTAAAAGGAGAGCGTTTCTTTTTCTTAGCTTCTTTTTGTTGTTTCTCGTAATCTAGCTCTTTAAGCTTTTTCATGATACGAGTATAGTAATCCTGTAGATAGGATTCTAAAGTAGTTGTCTGCTTTTGATCAAGCCCAAGCAATTGATAAACTTCCTCCATTGGTGCATCTAAGGGCTGTCCCGTTGCCAGAACTTCGGTAAAAGCTAGACGATCAGAAATATTATACGTCCATTGGAACAACCGAGTAATTTTACGCATAAAACGCAATAATGCTAACGGAACTCGCGATATTTTTGCGTCCCTATCTGATAATTTTTCACATAACGCAATAATTTCTTCTGGTTTCCAAGCTTTTGGCCCAACGACGGGGAAAGTTTGTTTTTGGGTTTCAGGAACTTCTAAAACTCGTAGTGTCAGTTTAGCAATATCCTGAGTATCCATATAGGCAATCGGTGTACTTTCACCAGAGATCCAAACAGGTTGATTATCTAAAATGGGAACAGCGTATTGATTGATTAAACCTTGCATAAAGCCACAAGGTCGTAAAATCGTATAATTTAAGCCTGATTCTGCTAGATACTGCTCTGTACAGCGTTTAATTTCCATTAAGGGGACATTTGGATATTTTTCCGCATTTAAGAGCGAAAAGAAAATATAACGGTCAATTCCTGCATTTTTAACCGCTTTAATTAAATTAACTTTACCTTCCCAATCAACTTGTTTAATACTAAGATCGGTTGGTCTGGCTGTTGCCGCATCGATCACAACTTCGATATCTTCTAAAGCAGGGGGTAAGGTGTCACTTTGGCAGATATCGCCTCCAACTAATTCCGCACCCCATTCTTTTAAAAAAGAGGCTTTGCGTTGACTTCTGACTAAACAACGTACTTGATGACCTTGATCGAGTGCAAAACGGGCAATTTGCCGCCCCAGAGTGCCAGTCGCACCAATGATTAATAATTTCATCTATAGTGATTTTTTTGTAACATTTTTTTACGTTTCTCTAAGATACTATCAGAAAGTGTGGGTCGCTGTTTACCTTAAGTCAGAATTTTTAAAGTTCCTTGATCACTGTCTAACTCTACGGTTGCGCCAATGGGTAAGGCAGCATTCACCCCATCGTGACCAAAGGGTAAATCTGAGACAAAAGGAATATTTAAGTTTTGTAGACGATCCCTTAATACTTCTTCAACTGTTTGTGTATGACTATCTACAGGTGCTTCACAACGGCTAAAACGTCCTAGTGCAATTCCTTTTATTTTGTCAAATACTCCCATTAATCGCCACTGCGTCAACATCCGATCAATTCGATAGGGTGCTTCTGCTATATCTTCCAAGGCTAAGATAGCTCCTTCTAGATTAGGCTGTACGGGGGTATTTAGAACATGAGTCGCAACGGTTAAATTGGCGGGTAATAGCCAGCCTGTCGCTTTTCCATTACTACTCCATCCTCTACCCTGTATCGGTTCTATCTGAGAGCCTTCTAAATAGTTAAACAGTCTTTGAATTGACCAAACAGGTTCATGAGCTAGAGTGGTTAATACAGGGCCATGAACACTACTAATATTTTCGGTTGCTAAACTCCAAAGAATTCCCGTTACATCTGAAAAACCAATAATCCATTTAGGCGATTTTTTTGACCATTTCCAGTTTTCTAATAATCTAGCACTACCATAACCCCCTCTAGCACACAAAATTGCTTTACATTCGGGATTTTCCCATGCTTCTTGTAATGCTTGACGACGTTGCTCATCGGTTCCTGCTAGATATCCAGAACGAGCGTTCCAATTACTTCCTAATTTTACTTGATAGCCATGCGATCGCCAGATTTCTAACCCTTGTTCAAATGCGTCCAATTCCTTGAGTGCGCCACTCGTAGCGATCACAGTAACTAAATCACCCTTTTTCAAAAAAGGAGGAAAAATAAATTGATTCATCTGTTTAAAAATTCTTGAGGCGTTAAAATTATAATGTCTCGAAAAGGATTAAGAACTAAAAGGTCATTATCTCCAGTAATAATAACTTCAGCTTGCCCACTTACTGCCAGTTCTAAGTATTTATTATCTTTTGGATCTCGACAGATACTAATTGTTTCTGTTGGTTCAATAATTTGAGAAGCTTCAGTAAAATCATTTTGTAACTCTAGCCGTCTTCCTAAAGACAAATATCGGCTAAATTTAGGACGTAGCAAAACGTTGCTCAGTTCCGTAATAATAGCATTGGAAACTAAGACAATACCTATATTTTGAGCTTTGCCTAACGCCTGATCAGGTTTACTATTATCAAATAAAAAAGCACTTACTATTACATTAACGTCAAAAACAAATCTTCTTTCAATCTTCATCATTTAAAATAGATTCTAGAATTTCGGGGGTTAATCCTCTTGCTTTTGCTTCCTCACTAGCTTTTTTCATAGTCTGACGAAGTTTTTCAACTGCTGCTTTTCGACGAGTTTCTAACTGTGTTGCTAGTAAATCTGTAATTTTGGCTTCAATCTGTTCCCGTTCTATTTCTGTAAAATTACGATAAGCTTGAGCTAATTCTGATGGTACTTGAATAGTAATTTCTGCTTTGCTCATGCCATTAATAACCTCATTATCATTAAGATTTTTCGCAGGTATTCTTTAATTCTTCTAAATTCCAGAAAGCACCCCCTAAAGCTGAAAATTGTATGTCATCAAAACAATTACGGACAGCCGCTAGAGAATAAGGATTAACTAGATAGATAAAAGGTAAATATTCACTTAAAACTTGTTGAGCTTTATTATAAATAACTTTACGCTTTTCAAAATCAAGTTCTCTAGCTCCTTCTATGTATAAATTCTCGATTTCTTTTTCCCAATCATAAACTATTCTGCCATCTACAGGCGGAATCCCTGGTTGTGGCAATTGATTAAATGTATGTAGGTTCCCATCAACATACATAATATTTGGTGCGTGGGGTTCATTATCGCCAGTAAATCCTAAAAGATGTGCGTCCCAGTCTAGACTATTAGTCAATTTATCAACTAATACATTAAAAGCAATTGGTGCAAAATCAACTCTAATACCAATTTTTCCTAAATCTTCTTGTATTTGCGCTCCCATTGCTTCACGAGTTTTATTACCCGCATTGGTAATCAAATTAAAACGAACAAGATGATTATCTGAATCTACTAATTGATTATTTTCATTGTACTTAAATCCAGCTTCCAATAACAATTCTTTTGCTTTTTGTGGATTATAATCATAGCCCTTTAAGCTTTTATCATAAAACGGTGATTGGATAGACATAAAGGAGTTTTGTGCTTCTCCCAGTCCGCGATAAATGTTATTAATCATTCTCGGACGATCAATTGCATAGGCTACCGCTTGTCTAAATTTAACATTATTAAACCACTTGGCTTTAATTGGATCAATTAAGGGTTTACCTTTACGACTTCCTTGATTTAGATTAAAAGATAAGTAATTGACTCCATAAGCTGGGCCACCATTAAAAACCGTAAAATTACCTCTTTCATCTTCTTTTTTCAGTAAAGAAAAATATTCAGGTGAAATTCCAATCGAGTCTAAACTACCCGAACGAAATTGTAATAAAGAGGTTTCTTGTGATTCAACAATAGCCCAAATAACTTGTTGAATGTGCGGTAGCTGGTTTCCTTGAGCATCCTTTTTCCAATAATTAGGATTTTTTTCAAAAATAATTCGTTGACTGGTGCTATAATTTTTGAGTTTATAAGCCCCATTAACAATAATTTTGTCTGGTGGTGTATCTACTCCCCAAGTTGATAGAAATTGCAACCGTCCATCCGAGTTTTTTTTATTGACAGTGGATTCTAAAATATGTTTGGGTAAAATAGGAACACCAAGATTATCTAGAAATGGTGCAAAGGGTTCAGTAATTCTAAATTCGATGCGACGATCGTCAATTTTTGTGATTGTTGGAAAAGATTGACTTCTGCCAATTTTAAAGCTATCTCGATAGTTATTCGGAATATTAGGGTTTAAATAAAGTTGATTATAACTAAAAAGAACATCATCAATCGTTAAGGGTTGACCGTCCGACCATTTAAGGCCTTTTTTTAAGGTAACAATAATACTGAGCTTATCATCAGAAATTGTCCATGATTCGGCTAAAACAGGTTCTTTTTTGCCAGTGATTGGATTTTCGGTAATTAATCCTTCATAGACTAAGCCAAAAATATTCGGTGATTCTTGTGAAAGAACTGCATTAAATGTTTTAGGATCGCTTAAAATAGCCTGAACTAATTGATTACGGGGAGAAGACGGCGCACAAGCAGTTAAAAAGATTAGAAGAAAACTTAAAAGTGAAGATAATATTTTTTTGCTTAATCTATTCATTTCTAGTTTAATTATTTGTTTTGTCCGTCTAATCTGCCTAATTCGTACACACCACAAGCTATACAGGCAACGATTCCGATACTGATTGACCAACTGCGCCCTAATCCTAATTCTACTCCCCAATTGCACAAACTACCGATCGCTAAAAATGGCACAATACTACAAACCGAAGCATAGAAAGCGTTCTGTGATTCTCTCGCTTGACGACTTTTTTCAAATTCAGATTCAGAGATATATAAGCTTCGATCTGCAAAATTTAGCCATTGATCGAGTTTTTCGATAATCCACTCTCTAGGAGTCGCAAAACCTAAGTACAACGCAAGTGACCAAAGACAACTACCAGCAATCATGGCTGTATCAATTATTATGCCAAAAGGGAGAAGCTCATGTAACATTATGGATTGGTGATAAAGATAAAGTTAATTTAACAATTATTTAATAAATTTTAACAAAGTTATGAAGCTTCATATTTACTTTTTTGGGTCTTGAGATGGGAATGCTATAGATAGTTACATAAAATCACTATGTAATTTAGAGCCAAAACCTTTCACCATACCTTATGCTTATTGGCAATGATACTAGCGAAATAAATGTAGATGTTCCAAAGATAGATTATGCTGTATTTAAATCTCTTTAGACGAAACCTTAATTCGTTTCGTTCCCAGTTCCCCCGCTTATTGATGCTGTCACTGCTTGTTACCTGTTTAGGTGGCTTTTTCGCAGAGGTTCACCAAAAACCTTTATTAGCGAAAAATCAAAATAAACAGAATGCTTGGGCGTATGCTGCTTTTCCTGTCGAAAATTTTCAAGCTTATACGTCTGGTTTTGGCTATCGCAATTCCCCTGTTGATGGTAGCTGGAGTTTTCACGCAGGTTTGGATATTGCCGCACCATTAGGGAGTTATGTTCGCAATTGGTGGACGGGGCGCGTTGTTGAATTATCTGATCATACCGCGTGTGGAACAATGATTAAGATTCAGTCTGATCAATGGACTCATGTTTATTGTCATCTTATGGGAAGCGTCGAAAACAGCCCCCAAGGTCGCTATTTAATTGACCGAGAAGGTGGGATCGTGATTTGGCAAGGTCAAGAAATTGCCGCTAATACTAGGATTGCTCGTGTTGGGATGACAGGACGTACCACAGGGCCTCATTTACACTGGGGTCTAAAATATGGTGGGCAATATATTGATCCTGCTCCAGTGATTACCGAAATGATTCGGCAACAACAGGCTTACTATCGAAGATAAGATGCGGATGGGGAGACTCGAACTCCCACATCAGAGATACTAGAACCTAAATCTAGCGCGTCTACCAATTCCGCCACATCCGCGCACTAATTGACACGTTCTCCAACATAACATATAAATAGAGATTGTGTCAAGGATAATTGTTTAGACACGAGACAAGATAGGATGATAGAGAAGAAACAACCTCCTCTAACGTCTTGGGTTCATCATGTTATTCGCTTATTTTTTCCAATCTCCTGGCCCGATTATTTTCGAGATTGGGCCGTTTGTCCTTCGCTGGTATGGCTTATTAATTGCCACTGCTGTTTTACTGGGCGCAACACTATCACAATATTTAGCAAAACGTAGAAAAGTTAACCCTGATTTATTAGCAGATCTAGCAATTTGGTTAGTTATTGGCGCGATTCCTTGTGCTAGATTGTATTATGTTTTGTTCGAGTGGCAAGAATACGCTCAACGTCCAAGGGATATTATTGCTATTTGGAAAGGGGGTATCGCCATTCATGGGGCTATCATTGGTGGTATCATCGCGACACTAATTTTTGCTCGAATTAAAAAAATTTCAGTATGGCAATTATTAGATCTGGTCATGCCTTCCTTAGCATTAGGACAAGCTATAGGACGATGGGGAAATTTCTTTAACTCTGAAGCATTTGGCAAACCCACTAACTTACCTTGGAAACTTTTTATCCCACCCAGTAACCGTCCAAGCGAATATTTAAGTTCAGATTATTTTCATCCGACTTTTTTATACGAATCATTATGGAATTTGATGGTATTAGGTCTATTACTGTATTTATTTTTCTGGGGATTAAAACGGCCAGATCGCTTGAAAGTTGGTACACTGACACTGGTTTATTTTATTGCTTATAGTTTAGGTCGTTTTTGGATTGAAGGTTTACGAACTGATAGTTTAATGCTAGGCCCCTTAAAAATTGCTCAAGTGGTCAGTCTGGTTGCATTAAGTATTAGTATTTTTGGCTTAATTTGGTTATACCGCTTCAAAAAACCTTTACCCGATGTCGTTTCATCTCGATCTATTGTCGAGAATTAAAATAAGGTAAATTTAATCAATTAATAAACATTTAAAGCCCCTCTCTTGATAGGAGAGGGGTTGGAGTGAGGTCAAAGACCTAGCAATTACTTAGCCATTTCTTCTTGTAATTTTTGTTTAGCAGCTTTAAACTCAGTTGCTAATTGTTTTTGTTGATCCTCGCTACAGTTGTTGCGAATTGCACCAAACATTGTGCTTTCTTCTTGACGAACGTGATCCATAACGATATCCTGTAACTGTTTAATTACATTTTTAAATTCGTTAGAACCAGGTTCCATTGATTTAAGTGTGTTTAGCTTTTCTTTAATTTCAGCTTGTTCGTCATAAAGTTCTTGGGTATCATCACCATAGAAAGGACGAACGGTAGGATAAACAGTTTGTTCTTCAGCTTCAGCATGAACCGCTAAATCTTTGTAAAGCTGACCAAAATACTCTTGAATTTTATGGCGATCGTCTGATTGCAGAATTTGCATAAACAAGACATTGACTTTCTGATGATCCATACGAATGACATTTTGAATTGTCATTTCGTCTTCATTCATCCCAGTCATGCTACCAACAGCACCAGTAGCCGCCATCATCGCGTCTTGAACACGCGCCCAGATACCCTGTTTAGCTTCTTTGCCAGTTAGTTGACGAACACCAACAAGTTCGATAACCCCTTTGAGTTGTTCTTGATGTGCGCGGTTTTCAAAGTTGACAGTGTTTAAAGGAAGAATTGCTGCTTCAATATCAGCCCCAACAACCTGAGCAGCTTTATGAATTAAAATACCACTCATGGTTTGCTTATGCTTTAGTAGCTCATGTTGTGATACTTTTTCAAGTAAAGTTAATTCTTGACCGTCCATCAGTTTTTCAACTTCATCAAGCATTTTTTGAACGGTTTCGGATGCTTCTGATTGCACCCCGTAGCTGACGGTTACATCATTAAGAACTTTCAAATTATTCTGATCGTCTCTAAGCATATCTTGAAAACGCTGACGAAGTTCTGGATCGTCTACAGCAGATAGCAACTTTTCATCATTTTTGATTAAAAGCTCCTGAAGTGCCTTCATATCGGCTAATTTAGAAGCAATTGCCATACGCTTAGTGTCATCTAATGTTGCAACCATGATAATTGGTTCCCCTCTTATTTAAAACAATCTAGTAGACTCATTACTTTTTTAATTTGCCAAAATTGTTATGTATCAGCCATCTGACTTTAGTTGGATCTAAATCTATTAATTTAGTCAGATCTGCTATTTTTTTTCTGGACTAACCATCAATAGTGCAATTCCAGCACCGATTAATTCAGCTAAGATACTAATGACACGAAATAAAGCAATTGTCGTCAAGAGAATGCCTGATGAATAATTTTGCTTGTCTAAAAGAGCGATCGCTGTAGCTTCAAAAACCCCGATTCCTCCTGGCGCGCCAGGTACGACTAATCCCATCAACCACGCAAAACTAAAGCTACTTAATAACGGTAAAATTTGCTCTAAATTGATTTTCACTAAAGCAAACCAAGTTAGCAAAAAACCACAGCCTCGAAGTAAAACAAATCCTAATTCTCCCAATAAAGGCAACAATGGATATTCTTTAAGATGAATTGGAGATAGATTAATCTGTTTAGCTTTAGACTTACTAAGTTTTTGTAGGATTGGATTTAAGATTCGAGGATGAGTTAAACCTAAAATAGCAATTAGAATAACAATTTGTATACCTAAATGATTAACGGTGATTAAACCCAAACTACTACTTAAAATTGCTAAAAATAAGGCGGCAGTTGCCATTAATAAAGGTTCGAGTAAAACACTTATAGTAGCGGCTTCTATCGTACTCCCCGCTTGGTGAACGGCAAGAATTCTGGTATAAAAATGACCAACATTGCCAGGTAGATATTTAGCTAAATTGGTGATTAAATAAATTCTTAAAGCCCATTTTAAAGCAACCGATTGTTTAAAAAGTTTAAGAATCCAAGTCCAGACCCAACCCGACCAAAAATGAGCTAATAAGGTAACAATAAGAGCAAATAAAAGAATCAATAAACTATCTGATGTAAATTTAACGGTTGCTACGGCTTGCCAATTTTTTTTAAAAGCATATATTATAAAAAATAACGTTCCTCCCAAGATAAACCAGCGTAAATAAGGTTTGAGTTTAACTAACATTTTTAATCGCTTTACTAAATTCTTTCATTGCTTCTAGTTTAGACGACATTAAAACACAACGAACTAATAAATTTATATTTAAATCAACAAATAACTCACTAGATGAAACTTTTTCATATTCTTGAGTATTGTTGTTTTCTCGGTAACAATAGATGAAAATCTGATTATTTTCCCAAAGCCAAACTTCAATAATTTTAAAGCGTTTATATTTTTCTAATTTATCAATACTACCACTGGTTAGATTAACTTCGATAGCAAAATCGGGATTTTCTTTTTTTTCACCTATATAATAAGATTCATCTGGTTCAAATGACGCACCTTTCGCTTCTGAAGAACGAGTTGCACTACCAACTGGAATAAAATCAATTTGTTTTTCTAAGAAATAGAGTCCTAGTAGTAAAGCAATCATACTTTTAATCATCTCATGGTCTTCACCAAGCGTCATTAATTCAATCCATCCATCTAAAAAAGTAATTTTGATTTGAGAAATATCTTGTAAAGTTGACTGAATCGTTCTGAATTGTTGCCAACTATAACGACCTGGCAATAAAAATCTTTGCTCAAAAATAGACTGTTTTTGCTCAATAAGTTGCTCAATCATTATAATTTTTTATTGTTTTTATGTAAAAATGAACTTAGCCCGCTCATATCATTAGTCAAAACTGAGCAAGAATTAATTTTAAGCTGCACTCTATTTTAATTTAAAAATGGTATCATAGCTAATAGAACTATATTAGCTTCTCCTCTATTGTTCTTAAACTCAACAAATCTTTTAAAATAAACAATAAAAGTATTTGCTTATGAAATGGTTTGCCCTTTTATTGATTCTTCCTTTGCTCTACCTAGTGACTCAATACTGGACAATAGTTCTAGGAACGTTAATGACCTCTGTAGCTATACTATTACTTGGTAAGGCAGTTTATCGCTTTGGTTTTATCGGACGAAAGCTAACAGCGATTAGACAAGGCAAAGTGTTACAAATAAGTGTGCAAAATCAATACAGCATACCTCTTGAAGTGATCGAACAACAGCAAAAAGTTAAGAAAACCTTATTCAAAATACCGATTAACTATAAAAAATCGAGTTGGTTGATTAAATCAGTTAAACCACAACTGACTAAAGAAGGGATTAGTTTCAAAATTTTTGCTAATGAATTAAATCAAGTCAAAATAGCTCAAAAACCATCTAAAAATTCAACACTTGAATTAATGAACAAAATTGCTATACCTACTCAAGAGGTAATTAGTAAAATTGAACCACAAATAACCGAATTTAATGAACAAATTAGTAAACTAGAAGAATTAAGAAGTTTAGCCGCCTCTTCAGAAGTTTATCATCAGCAAGCGGAAGTTTATGGAAGAGCGATCGCACAAATTACCGATCTAGTCAACAACGCCGAAGAACTTAAAAAAGAATGTCTTAAATTTGTTCGAGAAAATCTAATTGGCGCAGAGTTAGCCAAATATAATCCCGATCATCTACCAGAAGTTACTCAAAAAATTGAATTTGAAGCCAAATATCAAGCGATTAAGGAAAAATATGATCTTTTAAGAGAAGAAGTCAAAGCCTATTTTGAACTTAGAAAAGCCAGTCAAATATAACCATTCTCCATAGAATCACAGATCCAACTCACAGCATCGGCTAAGTCAGTCGCAATATAATCAGGCCGTGTTCGATGTTGATAATCTCCCCTAAGCACTTTTTTTCCGTATCCCGTTCTGACTAAAATTCCCTTTAGTCCTGCATTATGGGCAAGATCTACATCAGTTGCCTTATCCCCCACCATAAAACTATGCTTGAGATCAAGATCATATTCCCATGCTGCCGCGACTAGCATACCTGTATTCGGTTTGCGCCACGTACTCCAACGGGTAAAATCTCCACTGACTCCCCCTGCTGCTGGACTAAGATAGGGACAGTAATAAACAGCATCCAGTTTCGATCCTGCTTCACGTTGCAGAAGTTGGGCAAGACGCTGATGTAATGCTTCTACATGAGAAACAGGATAATAATTTCTAGCAGGGCCAGATTGATTAGAGACAAGACAACAAAAAATCCCTAAATCATTTAACTTTCGGACTGCTTGGGCAACACCAGGAATGAGGTTTAAATCATCGACTCGACGGATATAACCCGCTTCGATATTAAGAACCCCATCCCGATCTAAAAAAACTGCTGATTTAGCCACGCCAAATTTGTTCGAGAATGGTTTCAGGTTTGATATCGGCAATTTTACCAGTAGGTGATTGTATTCCGATATAGCGATCTTGAGAAGGGGGTAAAAGTTTGGCGACTTCGGTAGGGCCAAAAAGGGCGATGGTATAGGTTCCAACTGCTACAGATAAGTGCATCGGCGCACTATCGGTACATAACATTAAATTAGCCCCTGCTATCATCGCCGCTAATTTCCCAATATCTGGCGGTTGAGTGATTTTGAGGTTTGGGCGATCGTTTTTCATTTGTGTCACCCATTCAGCATCATCTGGCCCTTTTAGTAACACAATGGGAAGATCAGGCTGTTTTTGCTGTAGATCATCAATGATTTTTTGCCAACCAGACACAGGATAAATTTTATCAATTCCTTTGATCAGGGCTAATTTACTCGAACCACCGTGAATTAGGATGTAACCACTCTCTTTAATCTCCAAGCGTTTTTGTTCCGCTTCTGCCCATTGAATATCTTCTTTTAGAAGGGTTATTTTGGGCAGAGGAGAGGTGTTATTAATGCCAAGACCTTGTAGGAGATCATGATACATATCGGCGGCGTACTGTTCTTGTTTGAGAGGAACAGGATTTGAGATAAACCAAGAATTTTTAGTTTTGTAACCGACTCTGATGGGGATACCATTGAGCCAGAGGAGTAAACCCACTGTCCAACGCTGTCCCAAGGTTAAAGCGATATCATATTCACGATCGCGGATAATTCCCAATAGATTTAGATAATCCGCTAAACCGTTACGGTCTTTATAATCGAACAAAAGTACTTCATTAACATGAGGACAAACCCGATAAGCAGATTTAGCGCGGGGTTCTACAAGTACATCAATTGTTGAGTTCTTGTAGTGCTGCTTAAGGTCTTCAATGGTAGGGAAAAATAGGATCTGATCACCTATTCCTCCAGGTACAAGGGTTAGTATTCTCATCTTATCTGGGTAGACCTGAGTAGATCAGCTTAATTTTAGCAGTCTCGGTTAAAAGAGGGGTAAGACTTTAATGATTTATTGGTTATTGGGTTGTTTGGTGAGTTGGTACAAATTTCCTGCTGCAAATAGGGAATCTAGTCGATAATTAAGCTTTTCTAAACTTAATCTAAGTTTTTGGGAGGGTTGAAACACTAGAAAATTTGATGAACTCGTTTTTAAAATATTGGCTAATTTTTCTTGATTGAGTGGCTCACTGGTTAATAAAAATTGAGTATCTTTTTTAACCATATAACTTAAGGAAATGATTTCACCTAGATTAGTCGAGCTATCCCCGCGATCGCTAATGACTAAGGGCGAGGTGATTTGATTGATTTGTTTAGCGGTTTCGGCGTTATAATAACTGGGAACTTTTGCCCAAGATGTTTCAGCGAAAGTGATTAATGTACTAAATATAATCCCATTTATTAAGACAAATAATATAATCAGCTTTCCTAGTTTGGAATTAGTTATGATTTGCTGTGAAAGATAATAGGCGACTGCAATTTGTATCGGAGGATAACAAGGAATTAAATATCGAGTTACAACAGTCCGAAAACTCCCAAAAAACAAATCTGGAATCACTAATATCCCAAAAGGAACTATCATTAAAATAAAAATAAAACTAAATATAAAGCGATTAGCTTGGCGATAGAGTGTAGAAAAAGCAAGATAAATTATAATAATAAATAGTAAACGATAAAGGAAAGTTAAAGGGTTATCCATCCCGACAAAAAAATCAGTAAATAACGAAGAGAAATTTAATATCCATAATTTAACTAAAAAAATTGGGCTTTGTTCAAAATAAACCCAATTCGTTAGCATTAATACATTTTGAAAATGAGTAATAATAATATAAATCCAAGGAATATATAAAATAACTGTAATCAAAATAGATATACTAAATTGAATAAAATAAGATTTACTCTTCTTTAAACTAAACCAATGATAGATAACAATAAAAAAATGACTAAAAAGAGTTAAACCAAAAAAAGGCTGTGTATAAAGTCCTAATGTACAAGCTAAAGTATAAAAAATCCAATTTATTAAACTTGATTTAGTTAATGACTTCCAAAGCATCCAACTACTAAAAATTGTTACTAAAGTCAATAAACTATATTGTCGATCGGTTTGCGCAAAAATGACATCAAAAGGAGACAAACTTAAAAGAATTGCCGAAAAACTAGAGACTAATTTAGATTGAAATAAATCAAAAGTGAATAAATAAATTAATAGTATAGCAAGAAGACTAAAAAAAATTGCTAAAATTCGATGAGATGTTAGGGTATTGCCAAAGCTCATCAAAGTATAACGAGCTAAGACAAAATATAAAGGAGGATGTTGCGGATCTTCTTCAATTAAAGAGTGTATTGTATCTAATACTGTACTTTCTGATTTAATATCTTGAAACTTTTGTAATTCATTAATAGAAACAATACGATCATTAAAACCATTTTTATAAACGTCTTGAGCTAAATGTCCACCTGCTCTAATTGAAGTATATACTTCATCATGCCAATAAATTTTTCCCTCTATATTAGTCAGACGAAAAAAAATACCTAAAACAATTAAAATAGTAAATAATATTTTAAACCACTTCAACTGCTTTTGTGTAAAATAGGAATTTCGCAATGTTTCCATATCAGCATAATCTAATAGATTTCTAATAATGTGACCGATTTTGCAAATTTAAAAATTTAGTGAGTTCTGGTTTAAATAATAACTTAAAAGTACCTATTGGCCCATTTCTATGTTTTGTAATAATCACTTCTGCTATGCCCCTATCTGGTGAATCTTGATTATAATATTCATCACGATATAACATAATTACTAAATCGGCATCCTGTTCAATGGAACCGCTTTCTCTTAAATCTGACATCATAGGGCGTTTATTATTCCGAGATTCGACCCCGCGACTTAACTGCGATAATGCAATCACTGGGACATTCATTTCTCTAGCTAAACCTTTGAGACTTCTTGTAATTTTAGAAAGTTCTTGAACACGGTTATCGCTACCCCCTTCCATTAACTGTAAATAATCAATTAATACTAATCCTAATTGTCCTTTATATTCTGATTGTAAACGTCGGACTTGCGCTCGCATTTGCGTGACAGTCAAATTAGACGTATCATCAATATAAATCGGTAACTCAGTCAACGTTCCCATTGCTTGAATCAAAGGATCAAATTCATTTTGCGTTAAACGTCCTGAACGTAAACGGTTACTTTCAATCCCTGCTTCACTCGCTAACAATCTTTGTGCTAATTGTTCTTTTGACATTTCTAAGCTAAAAATCGCTACAGGAAGTTGATCACGAGCAATATTATGAGCTATGTTTAGAGCAAAACTGGTTTTTCCCATTGAAGGACGACCCGCAATAATAATTAAATCTGAGCGTTGAAAACCACTGGTTTGAGCATCTAAATCATAAAAATCTGTTTTAATTCCAGGTAGTGCTGTATCTTCCTGTAATTTTTCAATATCATTATAAGTCTGAATCAATGTATCACCAATGGGGATTAAACCTTCTTGGGGACGTTCTTGATTTAAACGAAAAACCTTTTTCTCTGATTCATCAAGGACATTTTCTAACTCTAACGTTGTATCGTACCCTAAATTTACTATTTCATTGCCTGCTTCAATTAATTGACGACGAATATATTTATTCATCACCAAGGTAGCATAACGATCAATATTCACCGCAGAAACCGTTCGATCTACCAGTTGCGCGATACGACTAATTCCCCCAATTTCCTCTAGAATATGATGATCTTGTAACCAAGCAGTCACTGTCATCAAATCAGTGGGTTTTCCTTTCGCGTAAAGTGCGATCGCGGCTAGATAAATATCTTTATGTGCCTTGACATAAAAAGCATCGGGAACAATTAAATCAACAACACGCCCGATCGCTTTAGGATCTAATAGAATACCACCTAAAATCGATTCTTCTGCTTCGATATTTTGCGGGGGTAAATTTTTTTCACTAATCATCAGCAATTAACTCAACTTGTCTGTTACCTGCTATCACTTCACCAACAACATAAGCTTTTATAGACTGAGACGTAAACCAATTTAACGCTGATTCAACGGTATCAGGAGAAACAATCACCACAAAACCGATCCCCATATTAAACGTGTCATACATCACTTCTTGGGTTACCTCTCCTTCTTTGGCTAACCATTGGAAAATCGGTAGTACAGACCAACTATTATAGCGAACTCGGATCGATTGATTAGAGTTTAAACAACGCGGTAGGTTTTCAGGTATTCCTCCCCCTGTAATATGCGCCATCCCATGAATATCTAAACCAGACTGCATTGCTTCTAAAATCGGTTTAACATAAATGCGTGTCGGTGTTAACAAAACTTCACCTAAACTTTTTCCCTCTAATTCATCAGGACAAAAATCCCAAGCATAGCCTTTCGTTTCGATAATCTTGCGTACGAGACTATATCCGTTACTATGGACTCCTTGACTCGCTAAACCAATAGCCACATCTCCTAACTGTATCTTTGAACCATTCAAAAGCTGACTTTTTTCCGCAATTCCCACACAAAAACCAGCAAGATCATATTCTCCCGAACCATAAAACCCAGGCATTTCCGCCGTTTCGCCACCTAATAACGCACAACCACTTAAGCGACAACCTTCCGCAATACCCGCGACGACTTGTGCAAGTTGTTCGCTCTTAAGTTTACCTGTTGCGAGATAATCTAAAAAGAATAGCGGTTCTGCACCCGATGTGAGAACATCATTAACACACATCGCTACTAAATCGATGCCTACCGTATCATGTCGATTGAGAATATGAGCGATTTTTAGTTTAGTTCCAACCCCATCAGTTCCCGAAACGAGAACAGGTTGTTTATATCCAGAGGGAATCTCAAAATAACCACCAAATCCCCCTAAACCGCCTATTACCTCTTTTCTGAAGGTACTTTCGACATTTTTGCGGATTTGCTCAACAAAAGCGCGTCCTGCTTCAATATCTACACCCGCTTCTCGATAATCCATCCTACACCTAACTAGCTCCTTCTCCATCCTATATGATTGTTAGGTTTTGGTTTCTAAACTCTAAATGAGTAAAGATACTTGTCAAAATTAATAAGATATGTTAAGTTATAAACTCAATAGAGTAAGCAAGCTTAATCTCTCTAAATCAAGAGAGAGCGGGGGAACCAAATCTAGGGGCTTATTTTTACGGCAACAAGTAAGAAAGGACATCTCTCAGTCCTAGCCCGGCAGCTAACCTCGTCAGCATTGAGAGAAGATTGAAAAGAACTTTTTGTAAACAGTTCATTCTTCAGTTTTCTTGAGAAACACTTCTCTAAAACTATATTTATATTTGCGACTAAGTGAGCGCAAAAGAAATGGACGTTGATAGTATTGACCCCAGTTATCTAAATCATATTTTTTTTAGTTCAGAGTGAGGCTTTTAATAAGAGTTAGATCTTATTAGGTTGTTCTCGCTCTTTAATTTTTTGACGCATATACAGTTAATGTAATTGTTTATAGTTGCATTGGCACGTAATTCTTTTGGGTTTAGAAACTAAGCCCCTACAGATTATACATCAAGCCCATGATTGTAGGGGTTTGGTTTTCAAACCCTTTTACACAAGGATTTAATTGCTATTTCTTTATTAATTCCACACGAAAATGTTATCAGGAATCTTACAAATTGCACTCACACTACTAATTATTGTAGTGATTGTCCCGTTTTTAGGGCAGTATATGGCTCAAGTGTTTCTCCGCAAGAAAACCTTTCTTGATCCGATTTTTCGACCAATAGAATCACTAATTTATCGAGGACTGGGGATTCGCCCAGACCGAAATATGACAGGATGGCAATATGCAAGAAGTGTTTTGTTAAGTAATCTTGCAATGTCAGTCTTGGTTTTTGCGATCATCATGTTTCAGGGAATCTTACCTTTTAATCCCACCGAAATGAGCGCGCCAAGATGGGATCTAGCACTACATACAACGATTTCCTTTGTCACGAATACGAACCAACAGCATTACTCAGGTGAAACCACATTCTCTTACACAACACAGGTTTTAGCCTTGGGTTATTTAATGTTTACTTCGGCAGCGACAGGGTTAGCAGTTGGAATAGCATTTATCCGAGGTATCACAGGAAAACCCATCGGTAACTTTTATGTTGATCTCACTTTATCCATTACTCGAATTTTATTACCGATCTCGATCGTTGGTGGAATTCTACTCCTGATTTTGGGCGTTCCTGAAACATTAGGCGGTGTCGTCAATCTACCCACATTAGAAGGTGCAACTCAAACCATTGCTAGAGGCCCTGTTGCACATTTTGAGATTATTAAACAATTAGGAGAAAATGGGGGCGGTTTCTTTGGGATTAACTCAGCCCATCCTTACGAAAATCCCAATGCTTTTACTAATCTTATTGAGACTGTTGCAATGGTTACCATTCCCACATCGTTGATTTATACCTATGGTGTGATTGCAGGAAATAAAAAGCAGGGATGGTTACTGTTTTGGATGGTATTTATTATTTATGTTGCGCTGATTTTAATCGCCGCAGTGGGTGAATTTAACGGAAACCCACAGGTTAACCAAATTATCGGGGCAAATCAGCCGAATTTAGAAGGAAAAGAAATCCGTTTTGGTTGGGCGCAGACGGCACTCTGGGCAGCTACAACGACAGCGACGATGTGCGGCGCAGTAAATGGGATGCTCGATTCTTTCATGCCTGCTGGTGGCTTTGTAACCCTGTTTAATATGTTTCTGCAAGTCATCTGGGGCGGACAAGGAACGGGTACAGCTTATCTATTCGTATACCTAATTTTATCTATCTTTGCCACAGGGTTGATGGTGGGCAGAACTCCCGAAATCTTTGGGCGCAAAATCGAGAAACGCGAAATTATCTTTGCTAGTGTGGTTTTATTGACTCATCCGATCGCTATTTTAATCCCTGCTGCGATTACTTTAGCATTTCCTGAAACCCTCTCAGGCATTAGTAACCCTGGTTTTCATGGACTTTCACAGGTGGTATACGAATATACGTCAGCCGCAGCAAATAACGGTTCTGGGTTTGAAGGTTTGGGGGATAATACCTGGTGGTGGAACCTAAGCACTATTTTTAGTCTACTGATTGGGCGGTTTATTCCCATCATTGCTTTATTATTACTCGCCGATGGTATGGCACAAAAACCCCTTGTACCCGAAACATCTGGAACACTTCGCACCGATACTGTTTTGTTTACCGCAGTCACCGCAGGAGTTTTGTTAGTTCTAGGGGCGTTAACCTTTTTCCCTGTTCTTGCGTTGGGGCCAATTGCTGAAGGGTTTCAAATTTATGGAGGAAGTTAAACCATGAAGATTCGTTTATTCCGTCCTCAAGATGCCAGTCAAATCGCCCAATTATTCCATGATACGGTGCGTGAAGTGAATATCCGTGATTATTCAATGAGTCAAGTTAAAGCATGGGCCCCCGATAACTTTGATTTCAGAAATTGGGTAGAAGTCTGTTTAAGCAGATATGTCTATGTCGCTGATTATGATGGAATGATTATCGGTTTTGGTGAATTAGAACTAAACGGACATATCGACTGTTTCTACTGCCATAAAAATTATCAGCGTTGTGGAGTCGGGCGCAAGATTTATCAAGCGATTGAGAAAAAAGCCTTAGAACTGGGTTTAAAGAGTGTGTTTACTGAAGCGAGTATTACCGCTAAACCCTTTTTTCAAAACATGGGTTTTAGTGTACTCGAAGAACAACAAGTCAGTCGTCGCGGTGAAACGTTTATTAACTACCGCATGGAAAAAAAATTACATCAGTCTATACGAACATTTGTATTAATTTAAAACAGAATCACAATGAGTAACAGAATTGCTAAATTACAGAAACGGCAACAGAAAAAACGAGTCAATCAAAACCAGCTTTATCAAAATTCACTAAAGCAAGCATTTGTCAAGCTAAATCCTAAAATCATGATTAAAAATCCTGTCATGTTTTTAGTTTGGGTAGGTACGATTATTACGGCTCTCTTAACCTTAGATCCCGCTTTATTTGGCACAGTACCAGGGGAAAACCAACGATTTTTTAACGGTTTAGTCACACTAATTTTATTTTTAACCGTTTTATTCGCTAACTTTGCCGAAGCAGTAGCAGAAGGGAGAGGAAAAGCACAAGCAGACTCATTACGGGCGACAAAATCAGATACGATCGCCAAACGAGTTTTAGACAACGGTAGAATCGAAGAAATTAGCTCGACCCAACTCCGTAAAGGTGATCAAGTCAAAGTGGTTGCAGGTGAACTCATTCCAGCAGATGGTGAAGTCCTATCTGGAGTAGCATCAGTAGACGAGTCGGCAATTACGGGAGAGTCTGCACCTGTCCTTAAAGAACCTGGTTCAGATATGGCGAGTTCCGTCACAGGAGGAACTAAAGTTATCTCAGATGAATTAATCATCCGAGTTACATCAGATCCAGGAAAAGGCTTTATTGATCGCATGATTGCCCTGGTCGAAGGAGCATCTAGAACAAAAACCCCGAATGAAATCGCTTTAACGGTATTACTCGCCGTTTTAACCCAAGTTTTCTTAATTGTTGTCGTTACTTTACCCTTTTATGCAAATTATATTCAAAGTCCTGTCGGTGTCGTTACTCTAATTTCTCTTTTGGTGGCACTCATTCCGACGACAATTGGAGGTTTATTGAGTGCGATCGGGATTGCAGGGATGGATCGTGTGGCACAATTTAATGTAGTCGCTACCTCAGGTCGTGCTGTCGAAGCGTGCGGTGATATCAATACACTTATACTAGATAAAACGGGAACGATTACCCTCGGAAACCGACTTGCTGAAGAATTTATCCCTGTAAATAGTCATTCTACCCAAGATATAGCCAAAGCAGCATTAGCAGCAAGCGTCTTTGATACCACACCCGAAGGAAAATCAATTGTTAAACTTGCGTCTAATTTAGGTGCAAACGTTGACTTTGAGCAAACCCAAGCGGAAGGGATCGATTTTTCAGCCCGAACTCGTATGAGTGGAACCGACTTACCCAATGGCGTACAATACCGTAAAGGTGCAGTTGAAGCAATTAAAGGTTTTGTCCGTTCTCGTGGTGGACAAGTTCCCCTAGACTTAGATGAAGCTTATGGAAAAGTATCCCGTTTGGGTGGAACACCGTTAGCAGTTGCTTTAAATAACGATATCTACGGTGTCATTTATCTAAAAGATATTATTAAACCAGGTATTCGAGAACGCTTTGAACAGCTACGCCGCATGGGAGTTAAAAGCGTCATGCTGACAGGAGATAACCGCATTACAGCCTCAGTTATTGCCACTGAAGCAGGTGTCGATGATTTTATTGCCGAAGCTACCCCCGAAGATAAAATCGCAGTCATTCAACAAGAACAACAACAGGGTAAGCTAGTCGCTATGACTGGGGATGGAACCAACGACGCACCCGCACTCGCACAGGCCAACGTCGGTGTAGCAATGAACTCTGGAACCCAAGCAGCCAAAGAAGCGGCGAATATGGTGGATTTAGATTCAGATCCGACGAAATTAATCGATTTAGTCACAATTGGAAAACAATTACTGATTACTCGCGGGGCATTAACCACTTTCTCCCTGGCGAATGATATTGCGAAATATTTTGCGATTATTCCAGCCATGTTTGCCAGTGTCGGAATTGGAAAACTCAATATTATGGCGTTAACCAGTTCCCAGTCGGCTATTCTATCAGCCTTAATCTATAACGCGCTGATTATACCTGCTTTAATTCCACTTGCCCTAAGAGGCGTTGAATTTCGTCCTCTATCAGCTAATCAATTATTAGTACGAAATATTTTGCTCTACGGTTTGGGTGGAATTATTGCCCCCTTTATCGGCATCAAAATCATCGATCTCATTATTACTGGTATTGGTTGGGCGTAAATCTAGTTAAAAGTTAATCGTGATTAGTTAAGGAAAAATATGAAACAATCTTCGCCAAATTCGGAAAAACTAGAATTGTTGCTGGATTTCCTGCAATATCTTAAAACCAGACATCCTTTATCTTTATTACTCTTTTTAGGTTTAGTTTCTAACCTGATTTTTGCTCCCGCTATCTATGCAGCTACAGGGACAGATATTCCCCAAAAAACGGCTTATGCTTTGGGTTTATTAGGGCTTGTGACCGTCGCATTATCAATTTACCTCTTTTTTGTCATTTTTCAACCTGAGAAGTTTTAAACCACTATGTCTATTACCAGAGAAACCGTTACAGGAATTCGTGCTACCTTCGTTCTGTGGGTATTAACTGCGATCATTTATCCTGCTTTTATGTTAATTGTCGGTCAAACGATTTTCCCTTATCAAGCCAATGGTAGCTTCATCCAAGATACTCAAGGTAAAGTGATTGGTTCTACTCTGATTGGTCAGAATTTTACATCCGATCGCTACTTTTTGAGTCGTCCCAGTGCGGTAAACTATGCAGAGGGTGATGATTACAAAAAAACGGGTGTTTCTGGTGCTTCTAACTTAGCCCCTAGTAACCCAGATTTAATCAAACGCGTTCAAGAAAGAACAACAACCTTATCACAACAGGGGATTCAACCGACAGCCGATTTAGTTTATAGTTCTGGATCAGGTTTAGATCCCCATATTAGTATAGAATCTGCTCAAGCCCAGATCGAACGAGTAGCCCAAGCGAGAGGCATCGCACCGCAACAAATTCAAGAATTAATTCAAAAAAATACTGAGCAAAAATTCTTGAGTCTGTTTGGTGAACTTGGGGTAAATGTTCTAAAGCTGAATATTGCTTTAGATCAAATCCCGCGCTAGATTAAACTTCATCTGGATCGATGCCCATTGCTCGTAAACGTTCTGCGAGCATTGCGGCACGTCGTTCGGCTTGTTCGGCGCGTTGTTCAGCTTGTTCTTTTTGTTCGGCGATTTCTGTATGAGTAACAAAAAGATTACCATTAGGATGATAAATTTTTAGCTCTGGTTCTGCAAGTTCAAAACGAATATTTAGCCGAGGACTCACCCACTGATTGATCGGATCTATTATTTCAAATAAACCATCTGTCCGTAAATATCCTTTTAATTGATTTCGATCTGGATCATAGACATCATATTCGTCTACACCAAAACCCTCGTATAAAGATAGTTTTCGTTTCATCTCGGTTTTAGTATTCCCAAGTGAAAGAACTTCAAACACAACTTGTGGCGCAAGATTATCTTCTAGCCATTGTTTGTAGGAACCGCGATCGCCTTTTGGTCTGCCAAATACAACCATCGCATCTGGAGCAATTCTAGTTTTATTATCTCCTTCAATGGGATACCAGAGCAAATCACCCGCAACGAACACGTTAGGATCATTGGCGAATAAATATTCTAGATTTTCCTTAATGACAACAATTCCTAGAAACTGTTTAGTATTATCCGCCATTGGTTGTCCGTCGCTGTCAGGATAAATAATTTCTGGTGTTGAAGATGGCTGTAGTTGAACCATACTTTTATCTTTTAACCAATCAAATGTACTACTAAATTAACATAACTTTTTTTCTTACTCATGAGTAATAATTCTATTGTTTCGGCTTCTCGTAGACGAGGTAAACACCGTGTATACATTGGTATGGCGGCAGGTGTTGGGAAAACTTATCGGATGTTAGAAGAATCTCACGAACTAAAAGAAGAAGGAATTGATGTCGTAGTTGGGCTACTCGAAACACATGGACGACAAGAAACGCTAGAAATGGCTCAAGGTTTTGAAGTCATTCCCCGTAAAACGATCGCTTATAATGGAACAGTTTTAGAAGATATGAATGTTGAAGGAATTCTAAACCGTCAACCTCAACTCGTCTTAATTGATGAATTAGCCCATACGAACATTCCTGGTGTCACTCACAAAAAACGCTATGAAGATGTCGAAATGGTCTTAGACGCGGGGATTGATGTTTTTTCGACCCTGAATATTCAACATATCGAAAGTCTGAATGATTTAGTGGCAAAAATTACAGGTGTAGTCGTTAGAGAAAGAGTACCCGATCGCATCTTACACCAAGCTGATGAAATCGTTGTGGTCGATGTTACGCCAGAAACTTTGATCGAACGTCTTCAAGAAGGCAAAATTTACGCCCCGACAAAAATTGATCAGTCTTTGCAAAATTTCTTTCAGTTGCGACATTTAATCGCCCTACGGGAATTAGCTTTAAGGGAAGTCGCCGATAATGTAACCCAAGCTGATACAAAATTACTAGATAAACTAGAGTACAGTATCAAAGAACAGGTGCTTGTCTGTGTTTCTACTTATCCTTATTCAGTCAAACTACTGCGACGGGGGGCGAGAATTGCTCATTACTTAAGTGCAGGTTTGTACGTCCTATATGTAAGCCATCCTGAACGCTTTTTAACCAAAGATGAGGCTCTTTATCTAGAAATGTGTGAAGATCTCTGTCAGCAATTAGGAGGCAAATTTATTCGCCATGAATCTACAGATATCACACAAGCGATCGCAGATGTGGCTAAAGCAAATCGCATTACCCAAGTGGTTTTAGGACATACTCACAAAACCAGATGGCAACTTTTATTAAACGGTTCTCCTGTCCATCGATTAATGGGTTATCTTAAAGCAGTTGATCTACATATTGTGGTCACTGAAAAATAATGCTCTAGAGGGGCATACTAGAATAAGAAGTTTAAATTAATCATTATTGAAAATGCGACAAACTCCACTCCCTCCTATCGATCTTACGGCTATTCTCCCTGCATATGCTCCTAAGGCACGTAAAACGGTTAGACTGCATCCGCGTTCGGGTGTCTGTGGACTAGATGAAAGTAAGCTTGGTGGAATATTTTTGATGCCAAAAGATGAACCTTGGCCTTATGATGCTGAAAGTGGTTTCCCGTTGATCCCTATCCTACAACTGCGTATAGAAGATGTTCCTGAAATCGGCTTTCCCCAAGGAAAAGATCTATTTCAGTTGTTTTGGTGTTTTAATGAAATCTTAGTCTGTAAAGTTTTTTGGCGAAATCGCAGCGAAATTACAGATCCTTTAGTAGAACTGCCAGAAGATGTATTAATCGAAATGGAAGAAAATGCAGCTTGTTATCCAACGCCTTGTATTTTACATCCAGAACGGGTCATCGAATATCCTCATATCTTTGATCTGGCTGATTTTTATCCCGAATTAGATGAAGCCCTCGAAACATCAAAAGCCTTAAAAAAAGCGATCGCATCTATTCCAGACTTAGAATATGACGAACCCTCAGACGTTTATCAAGATTTATTAAGTACAGCAGATGGTACAAAAGTGGGCGGCTATCCTAACTGGGTACAAGATCCAGAAGCACCCGAAGACATGGAATATCTGCTAACTATATCGAGTTGTGAATGTGATGAAGCAACGTGTCTAAGATGGTTACCCAAAGAAGATCGTGATAATTGGGATGAGTCAGTAACTAATGCTGCTAATTTAATGTTAGGCGATATGGGCAATGTAAATGTTTTTATTAACCGTCAGCGTGAAGATTATCCTGTCGTCGGAATTTTTCAGTGTAGTTAATCATTTATTAAGATGAAATCCCCAGATAATTGTCAAACTATTTTAGAAATTCGAGACGAAATTGATGCTATCGATCAGCAGATTATTTCTTTGATCGGACAGCGTTCTCATTATGTCAAAGCCGCCGCCAAATTTAAAACAAGTGAAATGAGTGTTAAAGCTCCTGAACGTTTTCAAGCAATGTTACAACAAAGACGAATTTGGGCAGAAGATAACGGGCTAAATCCTGATGTGATTGAAAAAATGTATCGTGATTTAGTTAATTATTTTATTGCCGAAGAAATAAAATATTTGTCAGAAAAATAAGTTAATTTTTAAAAAATTAACAAAAAACCTACGATTTATGGTAAAAATTTTATCAAATAGATTGCTCGCCATCGATAAAATACTTAGCATAGGTTTTAGTGAATTTAACTAAAAATACAGTTGGCATGATGCTTAATTTCATCGTTACCCTAATTACTCGTTTGACTCCAGCACCACCTGTAGCCATTCAACAGTTAGTCGATGATTTACGCACACCTGAACCTCCTCCTCTTACCTTATCTAATCTCAAAGAAAAGCAATCAGATGAGTTCAAAACCTATTAAGCGGTTGCTGCATCTGAATCTAACATTAATTGTTCAGCACTCGGTAACTCTAAGCAATATCCAGCACCATAAACCGTTTTGATATAGCGAGGGTGACGCGGTTCGGGTTCTAATTTGGTTCTTAGATGCCGAATATGAACTCGAATCGTTTCGATATCATCATCGGGATCATATCCCCAAACTTCTTTTAAAATATCGCTCGGTGATACCGTTTGTCCGTGACGTTGTAGTAAGCAATGAAGTAACTCAAACTCTAAATGAGTGAGTTTGACGGTTTTACCAAACCAAATCGCCTCAAAACGTTCGGGAACTAGGGTTAATGCGCCATAATTGAGGATTTCGGAATGCTTGGCGGCTTGAGGAATGCGATCGGTTCGTCTGAGTAAAGCACGAACTCTCGCTAACATTTCTTCTACCTCAAAGGGTTTAGTTAAATAATCATCCGCACCCGCGTTAAAACCTTCTACTTTGTCGTGAGTTTGTCCCAATGCTGTCAACATCAAAATTGGAATATCAGCAGTTCGATCGTCCCTACGAAGTCGCTGACAAACGGTGAAACCATCGACTTTGGGTAACATCAAATCCAGCATAACTAGATCGGGCTGAATTTGTACAGCCAGTGCTTGACCTTTGATCCCGTCTTCGGCTTGATTAATATCATAACCAGCCATCTCCAAGTTAATCGAGACCAGTTCTAAAATTGCAGAGTCATCATCTATTACGAGTATTCGAGGCATCACCAAAAAGTTATTTCTAAAGGTTTATGTAACAACAGGATAAAAAATGTAATCTGAATATAAGAATACTGTACCGATTATAAGCATGATTACTAAGATAGGTCTAATTTTATTGAATTTTGGTAATCATTGGACGACTTTTTGCAATTAAATGTGAAGATTCGTTAAAAATTGCCTAATCTGATTAAGAATTATGTCGTTTGAGAAAACAAGCGAATTTGGTCAGTAATCAGGTAATAATGATTCTTAAAGAGCAAATCATCATCTTTATCCGCCAAATCAAGCATTTTTGTTCATTTTTATCCCTACAATTTCTAGTTTTCTACTAATTGGAACCAATTTTCTGCTCTAGATTTATAAATTTTAATCTAAAAATTAGAATTAATAAGATTTTAATATAAGTATACTGTCCACAAATCTTGTTTTTTGAGTTTTTTGCCTTAATCTCAAAGTTTAAACGGCGTAATCGTAAATAAACTTAATAAAAATTCTCATCAAATCAGTTTACTCTAGCGAATTAGGCGGTTTTGCAGTTTTTGTAATCAATCATACACCCCTACAAATCACTCATCGTATAGGAAACATCATCATGAGCGTTAACTTAGCAACTCAGTTACGAGAAGGTACGAAAAAGTCTCATAGCATGGCAGAAAATGTAGGTTTTGTCAAGTGCTTCCTCAAAGGTGTTGTCGAGAAGAATTCTTATCGCAAATTAGTCGCTAATCTCTACTTTGTCTATTCAGCGATGGAAGAGGAAATGGAAAAACTACGCCAACATCCGATCGTCTCTAAAATTTACTACCCTGAGTTGAATCGTCAACAAGCCTTAGAACAAGATTTATATTTCTACTATGGTGCTAACTGGCGCTCGGAAGTTAAACCCTCTCCTGCTGGCGCGGCATACGTCAAACAGATTCATGACATCGCGGCTAATCATCCAGAATTATTAGTTGCCCATTCTTACACTCGTTATTTAGGTGACTTATCTGGCGGACAAATTCTCAAAAAAATTGCTCAAAACGCAATGAATTTAGACAACGGTGGCACCGCTTTCTATGAGTTTAAGGATATTTCTGACGAAAAAGCCTTCAAAAACCAATATCGTCAAGCGATGAATGAATTACCCGTTGATCAAGAAACAGCCGATCGCATTGTTAAAGAGGCGAATGATGCTTTTGGGATGAACATGAAATTATTCCAAGAATTAGAGGGTAATTTAATCAAAGCCATTGGCGTAATGCTCTTTAATACCTTAACCCGTCGTCGTGAAAAAGGTAGCACAGAACTCGCTACGGCTGAATAATCGGCGATTTTAACTCATTAACTAACAGTTTATATAAGACAATCCCAGAATCGGGGTAGCAGGTCAAAAATGCGTTGCCACAGGCACACAGCAGCGATCGCTATTTAGATTTCGGGATTGTTTGCCGTTAAGAAGAAAATTATCTAACTCCCCATTTAAAAAATAAAATAATTTTGATATAATTACAGATTGTGTCTTTAGCGACTAAAAAAGGAGAAAAGAGAAGTGACTAAGCGAACATTAGAAGGAACCAATCGAAAGCAAAAAAGAACATCGGGTTTTCGAGCAAGAATGAAAAGCTCAACGGGACAAAAAGTGCTTCAAGCCAGACGCAGAAAAGGGCGTGAACGTCTTAGCGTATAAGCTCATCTGATTTGATTCACGGATGAAATAGAAACAATTGTGGGATTGCCAAGTGTCCATCGACTGAAGCATCGTAATGACTTTAAAGCAGTTTATGAACAGGGAAAGCGTTTCTCGACATCTCACCTTGTTTTAATTGCTTTAAAAGACTTAACCCAAAATGTGCCACCGCTACCGACTCGTTTTGGCTTATCCATTGGTCAAAAAGTCAGTAAAAAAGCGGTCATCCGAAATCGCATCAAACGACTGCTCAGAGGAGCGATCCGAGCCTTATTAGCAGACATTCCCCCTGGATGGCGAGTAGTAGTCGTAGTTCGCCCACCTGCGGTAGAGTGTAGATACGAGCATTTTGTGCAAGAATTAAAAACTTTATTAACTAAGGCTGGGATAATCAATGGGAATTAAAGAAGACACATTTTATGAGGGTGGGCCCCATATCGGTGATTTAATCATCAACATCTTACTTGGATTTACCGTGATCTGTTTACCCTTAACCATTGGTGCCGTTGTGCGGGCGATTTGGTTACGTTATAAAATTACAGATCGACGCATCTCTGTAACAGGTGGCTGGATGGGACGCGATCGGACTGATATTATTTATTCAGAAATTGTCAAAATCGCTAAGATGCCTAGAGGGATTGGTCTTTGGGGGGATCTTGTGGTAACTCTCAAAGATAAAAGTCGTCTAGAAATGCGCTCAATGCCCAATTTTAGAGAATTACATGATTACATCGCTGAACGAGTAGCCGACAAAACAGGACGCACCATCGAAGCAATTACCACAAAATAAATTTTCTAAGGTTCGGTTGAGAGTGTGTAACTCCCTACCCATAACCAAGGGCCAGATTTCGGTAAAGTAGTTAGACAGATATAACATTACTCTTGGGAAAACCCCAATTTTGACGCAATGGACTTCGGAGTCGGATTCATTTCCACTAATATCATGCTGCCGATCCTAGATTTCTTCTATGGGATCGTTCATAGCTATGGTTTTGCAATTATTGCGCTAACCCTTGTGGTTCGTTTTGCTCTCTTTCCCCTCAGCGCGGGACAAATTCGCAATATGAGAAAAATGCGAATTACTCAACCTTTAATGAAAGAGCGACAAGAGGAAATTCAGAAAAAGTACAAAAACGACCCACAAAAACAACAAGAAGAAATGGCGAAAATTATGCAGGAGTTTGGCAACCCCTTAGCAGGTTGTTTCCCCCTGTTGATACAAATGCCAATCTTGCTGGCTCTTTTTGCTACTTTAAGAGGCTCACCTTTTTCAGATGTCAGCTACAACGTTGATGTACAGGTTTTCCCCAAAGAGCAAATCGCCCTAATTCAGCCTCAACCCTATTCGACTAAAACACAAAATTTTTATGCCGATGATGGTATTCACTATCCCGTTGCGGCATTATTACCTGGTGGTAATAAATTAGCCGAAGGTAGTCAAACCGAAATTGATATTCAAACCACAGAAGGCACAGCATTTTCTAAATTAGTCCCTGCTTCATCTAATACAAAGCTTCAGCCTAAATATGAGGTACTCAAAGGAGCAGAAAGAGTTACAGTCAGCCCTGATGGAACTATACAAGCATTAGCCCCAGGAGAAGCCACCGTTAAAGTGACTCTACCTGGAATTGCAGCAGATAAAGGTTTTCTCTTTATTGATGCTCTAGGAAAAGTTGGTGTAACGGGTGAAAATGGTCAAATTAACTGGGATATTCTCGCGATGATCATTTTCTTTGGTTTGAGTATTTATCTTAACCAAGAATTATCGGGTGCAGGTGCGCCGAGTGGTGGTGCTGCTCAACAACAGCAAACGGTGAATAAACTGACTCCAGTTATTTTTAGTGGTATGTTTCTCTTTTTCCCGCTTCCTGCTGGTGTCTTAATGTACATTTTAGTCGCTAATATTTTCCAAACTCTGCAAACCGTTCTCCTCATGCGAGAACCCCTACCCGAAAACTTGCAAAAATTAATCGAAGAGAAAGAAAAATCTGATAAAACCAGAGAAGCTTTACCGTTTGAGAAACGGTCTAACAAGAAAAAAGAAAAAACATCAGGATAAAGAACAATGAGGGAGCAGCAAATTCAGCGCGGGAAAGAGTGGTTAGAAACAGTACTAAAACTAATGGGGCTTCCGACTGAAGTGAATATCGGAGAAAATAAAGTAGATCCGATCGCACAAGGGACAAGTTGGCTATTGATTGATCAAACCAATCTAGCACGGGAACAAATCGAAATTCTCATCGGCCCCAAAGGAGAAGGAATAGACGCAATTCAATATTTAGCCAATACTATCCTCAATATTGATGTAGAAGAAGAAAACCAGCAAGCTTTTACCGTTGAACTCAATGGGTATCGTCTCAAGCGACAAGCTGAATTACTCGCCTGGGCTAATAGTGTTGTTGAACAAGTTCGACAAACAGGACAAGAAGTGGAAATGAAGTCCTTATCTTCGGCTGAACGTCGTCAAATTCATACTTTTTTAAAAGATGCAGATGATCTTGAAACTGAAAGCCGAGGTCAAGAACCTGATCGACGCTTAGTAATTCGGTTACGCTAAGGATAATTTCTTGATTTTTTTCCTTCTTTGTCATCAAGGAAGGAAATTTTTTTGTCTAATTTAACTCTTCTCATAATTCTTTCATTTTTTCTTAGAGTATGATACGCTAAAAAATGAAAAGATTATGAAATGAACTAGAGATGACACAGAACTATGGTGATAAAAATAGAAAGGCTGGACTAACAGCGATCGCCATAGGATTATTATTAGTTCTCAATAGTTGTAATTCTACTTCAAATAATCCAGCATCAATCAGCCCCTCACCAACAACAGAAACTCCCACCCCTACCCCTCAGACTGAGCAAAAAAAAGTTATCTTAACCACCTTCACCGTATTAGCCGATATGGCTCAAAATGTGGCAGGTGATCGAGCGATCGTTGAGTCTCTAACCAAGCCAGGAGCCGAAATTCATGGCTATGAACCCACTCCAAGTGACCTAACAAAAGCCTCAAAAGCTGATTTAATTTTAGATAATGGTTTAGGGCTAGAACGTTGGGCAGAACGATTTTATGGCAGTCTAAAAGATGTTCCTCATGTTACCCTTTCTGAAGGTATCACCCCAGTTTTAATCGCTGATGATGCTTATGCGGGTAAACCGAATCCTCATGCTTGGATGTCGCCCCAGAATGCCTTAGTTTATGTCGAAAATATCCGTAAGGCTCTGAGCAAAATTGATCCAGCAAATGAAGCCTATTACACCGCTAATGCAAAAGCCTACAGCCAAAAGATTCGAGATATCGATCAAAAATTGCGTCAAGAGTTAGACGTTTTGCCCGTCAACAAACGTTACATTGTTACTTGTGAAGGAGCCTTTTCTTACTTGATTAAAGATTACGAATTAAAAGAATTATATCTGTGGCCAGTAAATGCTGAAAATCAGGGTACACCGCAGCAAATTCGCAAAGTAATTGATGAAGTCAAGGCGAACAAAGTTCCGACGATATTTTGTGAAAGTACGGTAAGTGCGGAGGCACAAAAGCAAGTAGCGGCTCAAACAGGTGCTAAGTTTGGCGGCGTATTTTATGTCGATTCACTATCGGCGGCTGATGGTGTCGCTCCAAGCTATCTCGATCTATTGAAATACAACATCAACACTTTAATCAAGGGGCTACAAGAGGGTTAGAAATGCAAAATTTATCGCGTATTCAAGTCGAAAATGTCACAGTTACTTATAACGGTAAAGTCGCATTACACGGGGCTACCTTGTCTCTCAATAAAGGCTCAATTGCTGGTTTAGTGGGGATGAATGGTAGCGGTAAATCGACGCTATTTAAGGCGATTATGGGGTTTGTACAACCGACTACGGGTAGGGTCTTAATCAATGGTTTACCGATACGACAGGCCCAAAAACGGGGACTTGTGGCGTATGTTCCACAGTCTGAAGAGGTCGATTGGAACTTTCCGATTAGCGTCTCGGATGTAGTGATGATGGGACGTTATGGCTATATGAATATCTTAAGAATTCCTAGAAATAGCGATCGCCGTATGGTGGCTGAGAGTCTAGAACGTGTCCAAATGACACCTTTTAAAGATCGTCAAATTGGTGAACTGTCTGGGGGACAAAAGAAACGAGCGTTTTTGGCACGAGCTTTAGCACAGCAAGGCTCAGTTATCCTACTCGATGAGCCATTTACAGGAGTCGATGTCAAAACCGAAAAAGCGATCGCAGAATTGCTAATTGAACTACGACAACAGGGACATACAATTTTAGTCTCGACTCATGATCTCAATTCAGTAGCTACTTTTTGTGATCAGGTTGTGTTTATCAATCAAACAATTTTAGCTTATGGTGCAACTCAAGATGTCTTCACACCCGAAAATCTGACTCGCACTTTTGGCGGTGTGATGCCCAATGTTCAATTAAATCAATAATATTAATATTTAGGTTGACAAATGAATGCAATTGTGCAGTGGTTCGTTGCACCAATTCAATATGATTTCATGCTCAAAGCCGTTTTAGTCAGTGCTTTTGTGGGCATGGTTTGTGCGGTGTTGTCTTGTTATATGACGCTCAAAGGGTGGGCATTGATGGGGGATGCGGTTTCACATTCGGTTACACCTGGAGTAGTTCTAGCCTATATTTTAAATTTACCGTTTGCTTTAGGAGCCTTTGTCTTTGGGATTGGTTCAGTACTCGCCATCGGTTTTATTAAATCCAAAACTCGTATTAAAGAAGATACGGTAATCGGGTTAGTTTTTACAGGATTTTTTGCTTTAGGATTGGTGTTGATTTCCAAAAATCCCAGCAATGTTGATTTGATGCACATTTTGTTTGGTAATGTACTGGGTATTCCCATGCACGATATCATTCAAACCCTTGTCATTGGCTCGATTACCTTAGCTATTATTTTAGTCTTACGAAAAGATTTACTACTCTTTTGTTTTGATCCAACTCATGCACAATCAATTGGTTTAAATACAACCGCACTTTACTATACATTGCTTACATTACTATCTTTGACCATTGTCGTAGCCTTACAAGCCGTTGGTATTATTTTGGTTGTGGCGATGTTAGTTACCCCTGGTGCGATCGCCTATTTACTCAGCGATCGTTTTGATCACATGATGATTTTTGCGGTTATTTCTGGCATCTTCTCTAGCGTTATGGGAACATATGTCAGCTATTATCTAGATGCTTCGACAGGTGGCTGTATTGTGGTCTTACAAACTTTGATTTTTGTCATTACGATGATATTGGCTCCGAAACACGGATTAATTGCCAGAATGCGAAAACAATCAATTATTGAGTGAATGAAACAGCGATCTCTTTATCCACTCCTCAGTAACATCACGTATAGTTTTATAACTAGGCAAAAAACCTACAATTAGCTATAAGCTATATTAAAGGATTATTAAGAGCGTTAATCGTCTATGACCTTTTCAGAAAACCCAGATAAAGACAACGCAACCGAACCGATAGAAGTTATTGAAATCGATCCACAGCCCGTATCTTCTCCGAGTCACTCATCAACGGCTGCTCAGGACATCACCAGAACAGCCAATCAGATTCAAAATTGGTATGATGGCTTACCCTCTATTGCTAAGATTGGGGTAACAGTTGGCGCAATTTTTCTCGTTTTTTCCCTACTAACTACGGTTTTAAAGCTAGTGGCTACTTTACTGAGTGTATTGATTCTCGGTGGAATTGTGCTGGTGCTGTTCCGATTTCTCATCAGTCCAACCTCTAAAGAAACTTAAATTAAGGAATTGAGATAATCTGACCTTTAATTTGAGCCTCCGTTAGACTTTGTAAAGCCTGTTGTGCTTTGTCTTGCGAACTAAACACCCCAATTTGCCAAACTGAACGACCCTTGTAGGATGTGGGAAAAGCATCAGGATAAAGCGATCGCAATTGTTTTTGTTGAGTGCTATTACTTGCTGCACCAATAACTCGAAAGCGTTTTTGAGCAGTTGCTTGAGCAACCCTTGGCGTTGCTGGAGGATTCGATAAATCAGTTATCGTATCAGAAAGCGTTTTTCGAGAAGAAGGATTAGCAGAAACACTAGGTAGGGGGGGAGGTAAAGGAGGCTGAGAATTTGATGGCTCAGAAGACGGCTCAGAAACACCAGGTACTGGAGGAAGCGGTAAAACTGGCTCTGTATTATTTTGAGGTAATGTGGGTCTAGGGGGTTGCGGTTTAGTTCCCTCGGCGGTAAAGGTGAGTTCTTTTGGCGGTTCGGGAGTATTAGCCGTTGAGGAAGATCGAGGCGTTGGAATTGCTGCATTTAAAAGATTGGTAGAGGCCATCGCTTGACGCTCTCCAGTTAAGTACACATGACCTAGTGTTTTACCTTGATAAGCACGTTTTGTAAATCGCCATCCAGGGTTTAGAGAAATTTTGAGTAAACCTGGTGCAATGCCATTCGTTCGGCCAACCACGACATCTGATTGTTGAGAATTAGTACGACTTGACCCGATTAAAAAAAGCTCGTTATTTCGTTCTACAATTCTCAACAGATAATTCAATCCATAATCTTGACCATCTATCCGAATCGAATAACCATTGCTATCGGCACTGCGTTCACAACTCCCAGTAAAATCAAAATTGAGAAGTAAAGGATCGACTTTTACAGGATTAGACCCCATTTCCTTCCAACAGTCTCGCTGTCCTGGGATTTGCTGGATAATTAGTAAATCGTATTGACGATTACCATAGGGACGAGCGATCGCAACAAATTGACTTTGATTGATCTCTTGTTGCTCAAAAGTAATAGCCTGAACTGAAGAAAAAGGGCTAATTAGATAAGTGCTAGTTAACAAACAAAACGTGATCGGTGGTAAGAAAGCTAATTTCATATATTTTGCCAAAAAAATAAAGTCACAAATACACCGCGATTGTATCCATCAGACGATCTTTATTTGATTTTTGTTTTCCCAATAGATAAATCATATGTCATGATAGAATTTTCCCAACCCTTTATAGTTTAATCATATATAACAGTGAAGGTTTTCATTTATCACACACCTGAACAAACTCCGAGTGATCATTTACCAGATTGTGCCGTTGTCATTGACGTGCTTCGGGCCACAACAACGATCGCAACCGCTTTAAATGCTGGTGCTGACTCGGTTCAAGCCTTCAGTGATCTGTCAACTTTAATGCAGGTCAGTGAAACATGGTCACCCGAAAAACGCCTTAGAGCCGGTGAACGCGGCGGCGCAACTGTAGCAGGTTGTGATATGGGAAATTCCCCACTAGATTGCACACCTGCACACGTTGGCGGTAAACGCTTGTTTATTACGACAACCAATGGGACTAGAGCCTTACAACGGGTGGAACATTCGTCATCGGTGATTACTGGCGCACTGATTAATCGTATGGCGGTCGTTGATTATTTAATCCATAAACAACCCGAAACAGTTTGGCTCGTCGGCTCAGGATGGGAAGGTGGTTACTCTCTCGAAGATACCACCTGTGCAGGTGCGATCGCTACTGCGCTTAGGCAACAAACAGAAAAAATCGAAATCGGTAATGATGAAGTGATTGCTGCGATCGCTCTCTATCATTATTGGCAAGATAATTTATTAGAAATGTTTAATCAATCCAGTCATGGACAAAGATTATTACGTTTAAATTGTCATGAAGATTTAAAATACTGTTCTCAAATTGATTATACTCACGCTTTACCCATTCAAAAAGAACCCAGTGTTTTAGTACGCCTATAAAGCATTAATTTACTAAAATCCATTCAGAGGAAATTTTTTAAACATAATTTTTCCTCTTTTTTATGAGACAATTTAATCAATTCAATAGCAATTAAAAAATCATTTATGACAATTAATATTAATCCGATCGGCGATGTAACTGTAGACATTAATACCGACCAAACATCATTTAATTTACTAAGTAATTTCGATGATCCCCTCACCACAGGACGAGTTGCTAATTTCCAACTTTATAATACAGCCCTGGGCAATGGCACCATTAATATTGTTTTATTTGATCAAGTAGGGGCGGGCGCACCTTTAACTACTCAAAATTTTGAAAATTACATTAACGATGGCGATTATGTTAATACAATTATCCATCGCTCTGTACAAAACTTTGTCATTCAAGGGGGAGGGTTTACTGTTGAGGACAGAACACCGATCTCCATTACAACTAATCCCCCCGTTCAAAATGAGTTTAGCCCAACTCGATCTAATTTACGTGGTACGATTGCGATGGCTAAAGTGGGAGGTAATCCTAATAGTGCGACAAGTCAATGGTTTTTTAACTTGGCTAATAACTCTAGCAACCTCGACAACCAAAACGGAGGGTTTACCGTTTTTGGTCAGGTTTTATCAGCAGCCGATCTAACAACTGTTGATGCGATCGCTGCGGTTCCTGCCTCTCGTACTACTGGCATACCTCAGCTAGGAACACCCATAGACAGTCCAGATGATTATGTACGTTTTAGTCAAATTACTGTATCTCAAGCGGATGAGCTTCAATTTACAGTAGCAGGTAATTCTAATCCAGAGTTAGTTAATGTCATTATTAATGGTCAAGATATTCTACTCGATTATCTTCCCAATCAAATCGGATCAGCAGAAATTACAATTGTTGCGACCAATTTAACAGGGCAACAAGTTCAAGATACTTTTACGGTCACAGTGATTGATCCTGTTTTTGATCCCGCATCCTATGGCGCGTCTAATCCTGATTTAATTCCTTTTTATATTAACGCGGGTTATGATTTAGGATTTTTGACAAATCATTATTTAACGTCGGGTCGTTTTGAAGGTCGTCAAGTAGATACTTTTGACGAGTATCGCTATACTGCCTCTAGTTATGTGACAGGTGGTGATTTAATTAATGCTTTTGGCTTGAATGGTGCGGAAGCGACTTTACATTACATTAATAATGGTTATGTTGAAGGTCGTCCGACAACCGCTTTTGATCGCGCCCGTTATTTGATTTCTTACAATGATTTACTCGGTGCTTTTGGTAATGATCTCGCCGCAGGAACTCAACATTTTATTACTAATGGTTTTGCGTCTGAAGGTCGTAACCCTAATGAATTTCTAAGCGATCGTTATTTAGCATCCTATGGAGATTTGATTACCGCCTTTGCATCTATTCCAGATTATGCCGCTAAGATCGAATCTGCTTCTAATCATTATTTGTTTAATGGACTCGGTGAGAGACGACAAATCACTTTTGACCCCACAGCCTATCTTAACGCGAATCAAGATTTAATCCCCTTTGTTCAAGCAGGTCTACTCGATCCAACACAGCACTATATCTTGTCTGGTTTTGCTGAAGGTCGTCCTAGTGCTTAGAAAAAAGCAATTTAGCATTATTATTGACAGGCTATGTTGAGCAATCGGCATAGCTTTTGTTTATTTTGTTTAATACTCTAGACAGAGGGCAAAAAGTAGAGAAAAAAAGTAGATTTTGCTTTATATACTGTCAAAAAAATTTAGTACAATTAAACTAGCTGTTTTGGGAATGTTTCATGACTGATTTAATTTTATTTTGGCATCGTCGAGATTTACGCATCTTTGATAATATTGGTTTAGCAACCGCCTATCAACAAACTTCAAAAATTGTCGGCGTTTTTTGTCTTGATCCAACTCTTTTAACTGGAGATGCCGTTGCACCTGCTAGAGTGACATACATGATTGGTTGTTTAAGAGAATTACAAAAACATTATCAAAGCATTGGCAGTCAGTTATTAATTTTTAAAGGCGAACCCAGTCAAATTATTCCAATCCTAGCAGAAACCTTACAAGTAGAAGGTGTATTTTGGAATTTGGATATTGAACCCTACGCTAAAGAAAGAGATAGTAAAGTTATTGAATCTTTAAAAGAAAAAGGAATTAAGTTTAGAAACTTTTGGGATCAACTCTTACACGCACCTGGAGATATTGTTACTCAGTCGAAGAAAGTTTATACCGTTTATGGCCCATTTTGGAAAAATTGGAACCAACAAAAAAAAGCTTCACCAACTCAAAAGATAGAAGATTTACAAGGATTAACGCAACAAGAAGATGATTTAGCTAAAAAAGTCGGAAGTATTGATTTACCAACAGCTAAGGATTTAGGATTTATTTGGGATAATCCTTTAGTGTTAGAACCAGGTGAACAACCCGCATTAGATCGATTAGAAGAATTTTGCAATCGTGCTATTAATGAGTATCAAGAACAAAGAAATTTTCCTGCCGTTGATGGAACATCTCAACTCAGTGCTGCTCTAAAATTTGGTGCAATTGGCATTCGTACCGTATGGCAAGCAACAATTCAAGTCATGGATAATAGCCGTAGTGACGAAGTAAAAAATAGTGTTAAAGCATGGCAACAAGAATTAGCCTGGCGAGAATTCTATCAACATTGTATGTACTTTTTCCCTGAACTGGCTCATGGCCCTTATCGCAAGGAATTTAATGATTTTCCCTGGGAAAATAATGAGGAACATTTTCAAGCTTGGTGTGAAGGAAAAACGGGATATCCCATAGTTGATGCGGCAATGCGTCAGATGAATGAAATTGGTTGGATGCACAACCGTTGTCGGATGATTGTTGCTAGTTTTTTGACCAAAGATTTAATCATCAATGGCAAATTAGGGGAAAAATATTTTATGCAAAAGCTGTTTGATGGCGATTTATCTGCTAATAATGGTGGATGGCAGTGGACTACATCAAGCGGCATGGATCCTAAACCTTTGCGTATTTTTAATCCCGCATCTCAAGCACAAAAATTTGATCCAGAAGGTGAATATATCCGTCAATGGGTACCTGAATTGAGTTCAGTTGATACGGTGGAATTAGTAACAGGTAAAATTCCACCTTTAGAACGCACTCGTTGTAATTATCCTGAGCCTATTGTCGATCATAACCAACAACAAAAAGAATTCAAACTGCGTTTTCAACAAATTCGAGCAAGCTAATTATACTAATTTGGGTTTGGAGACCAAACCCCTACATTTTATCTAAATTGTTCAACATGATGACTCAAAAAATCTTTCTAACTTTACTGTGGCTATCATTTGTAATTTATGCCTTTTTCTTTTCTCCACCTAATCAACCCGATACCCTTGAGCTAATTAAAAATCTAAGTACGGGAAAATGGGAAGGAATTAACCCAATTATTACCAGTTTATTTAATATTATGGGCATTTGGCCACTGATTTATGCTGGTGTGATTTTTGCGGATGGAAAAATGCAAAAAATACCTGCTTGGCCCTTTGCTACTGTATCATTTGCGGTTGGTGCTTTTGCAATTTTACCCTATTTAATTTTGCGTCAACCTAATCACGAATTCGATGGAAACAAAACACTTTTACTCAAAATCTTAGATTCACGTTGGTTAGGTTTATCCGTAACGTTAGGCACTGCGGCATTTTTGCTTTATGCTGTTACTCAAGGTGACTGGAATGATTATATTCAACAGTGGCAAACTAGCCGATTTATTCATGTCATGAGTTTAGATTTTTGTTTATTATGTCTGCTGTTTCCCATTTTGTTAAAAGATGACATGGAACGACGTGGACTTAAGAATAAGAGTTTATTTTGGTTGGTTTCTTTAGTTCCTTTACTTGGTTCGGCAATTTATTTAATGGTTCGCCCGCCTTTAGGGGAAACAACGATAGACTAGAGATAAAGCAAGCGTCAATATTTAAAGTATGCCCAAGGTTGAAGAAATTGCTCAAAGTGCCGCAACGATCGCACATGAACTCGGTATCGAAAAATATGACATCTACGGTTCATCAGTAGACGATACCAGTGTCGAAGTGTTTCAGGGAGAACCAAAGCAGGTTCAAGCGTCTAACCGTTCTAGTGTTATTGTTAGAGTGTGGAATCAAGATCATCAAGTGGGTGTCACTTCTACTACTGATGTTGATCCATCTGGATTAAAATTAGCCCTAAAAACCGCTTATGAGGCTAGTTTTTTTGGGGTTAAAGAAAATGCACCTGATTTTAGTCCCCAAGCTCAAGATCCCACAGCAAATCTACCTCAAAACGATGCGGTTCAAGCACCTGTATCCGAACTGATTGAAAAACTGATCGATGCCGAAAAAACGGTTATTGATGCTCATCCTGCTATTGAAAGTGTACCCTATAACGGTTTAGGGCAACAAGACGGCAACCGTTTTTATCTCAATAGTGGCGGTGCATTACGAGAAGAAACCCGCGCTTATACCTCTATTTATTTGTACACGAAAACGGAGCAAGAGGGTAAAAAGCCGAGAAGTGCAGGTGCATTTAAAATCAGTCACAGTTTACCAGAACTTGATATCAATGGGTGTATCACTGAAGCAGTCAGCAAAACCATTAGCCATCTTGACTATCAACCCATTAAAACAGGTAAATATCGCGTTGTTTTCTCTCCTCGTGCTTTTTTGAGTCTATTTGGTCGATTTTCTAATTTATTTAATGCACAAAGTATCCTCGATAAGCAAAGTTTATCTACTCCAGAATCATTAGGTACACAAATTGCTTCATCTTATTTATCTGTAGATGATAACGCGCTTCATCCTGATAATATTTCGGCTGAAACGTTTGATGGAGAAGGTACACCGACTCGTAAGATTACTCTAATTTCACAGGGTATTTTAACGAATTTCCTCCACAGTACGATTACGGCTAAACGGATGAATGCTGAACCGACTGGACATGGTAACATTGGGGCTAAGGTTGGTGTTAGCTCACATTTCTATCATGTTTATGCAGGAGAAGTAGCAAACCAAACCTATCGTTTAGAAGATGCGGAAAATGTCGTCTATATCGATAATTTACAAGCACTTCACGCGGGGGTTAATTCTCTACAGGGGTCTTTTTCCTTACCGTTTGATGGTTGGTTAGTCAACAAAGACTCACACACCAGTATTGATTCTGCGACTGTAGCGGGTGACTTTTTATCTCTCCTAAAATCGATTATTTTCGTCGAATCTGAAGCCGAAATAACCCCCAGTGGGATTTGTCCTCGGATTTGGGTCGAAGAACTCTCGATTACTGGTTCTTAATCCTTCTTTTTTAGGAAGCTTGTCTACATACAGGTGATTGACTGCTTGACCCGAGTTGACCCGTCGTGGAATTCGGGTTAAGTTAATAGTTTTGGATTTCTTGAGGAGTAATACCAATTCTATTAATCTTGGCTACACATCAAAACTTTGTAAGGGTTTGGTAACCAAACCCCTACGAGGAATCTGTTGTCTTCACAAACAGAAATGGTATAAGTTGGATGGACATGAGCTTAATTTTTAAAAAATTTAAGGTAATTTAGTAATTTTTACAAGATCAATAGCTTGTAGTTTGTGTACGACTCGATAATAAATTTTCCATTCTCCAACGATAAAACCTTCATTTTTTTGAGGTGCGCCAGTTATAAAGTTTTCTTGTTCGATAGAAAGACGATGAAGGGTTTCTTGAATCTGCTGATGGATGTCTATGTCGTTGCTCTGAAGGAACTTAAGTACATCTCTAGCTTGTATAGATACCCAAATATTGTAAGCCATCATCGATCACTCAAAAGTATACTTAACGATTTCTCCCCTTGCTTGTTCTTCTAAACCTTCTCTAAAGGCTTCTTGTTCCCATAGTGGTAAATCGCCAAATCGTATATTTTCATCTGGTTTCGGGATGTCACCTGTCGGACTAAAACCAATTAGAAAATCTGGATTTAAGTCTTCTAGATCTTTTTTAGCTTGTTCAATAAAAATCTGACGAATCTCTTCATCAGTATATTGCTTAGAAAATTCCTGTTGTGAATTAGTTTGCATAAGATATAACCTAAAAAGAGACAGTAAAATTATATTAATCAACCTCTGATTTCATCTAAATATATTCACTTTAACACTTATCTAATACTTAAGTTACTTAGTCTAATTCCCTAATATCTACTAATTCTATAATTTTAAGTCGATGTGAAATAATATAAACAATAATCAGATTATCGACATAAAACACTCTAAATCTATTAGGTTCACCTGTAATAAAATTCTCATTTTTAATTGCTAATAACTCCAATTCTTGTACAATATTCTTAAAAATTTCTGGATTGTTTGCTTCTAAAATCTGAAGCTTTTGTTGAACATTTAAAGACCTCCATATTTCATACGGCACCTTTCGCTAAATCTCCCATCGACTAACTTCTCCTCTAGCAATTGATTTTAGGCCTTGACGTATACCCTCTTGATGTTCTAACGGCAAATCACCAAAACAAATATTTTCATCAGGTTTTAGAATTTCTTTAGCAGAACTTAAACTAATTAAAGTATCTGAATTTAGATCTTCTAGGTCTTTTTTAGCTTGTTCGATGAGTTCCTGACGAATTTCTCCATCAGTATATTGTCTGGTAGTTTCTTGTTGTGAGTTGGTTTGCATGAGAGTTTACCAGAAAACAGAATTAGCTTAATTTTATCTTAATTTTATTAGATTGCCCTACTGATTCTCAAAAAGCTGAGATAGCCTAGAATAATCCTTGCTATTTCGTTGATTTTTATGCCAGTGATTACCGTTCGAGAAGAACAAGTGACAAAAGAGGGATTTGAAGCTACTTTAATTATTAATCATCAAGAATATCCTATCACTATCACCGATCCTTTTAGCCAAAAAGAAGAACAACGACTCGGATGGTATTACGAAAATTGGTTATTCTTTAATATACTCCTTATTCCCCCTCCAAGGTAGGATATTAGGGGAGAGGTGAAGGGGGACTAGGGGACGCTTAGTGAGTTAGCATTACTTGTTTTAAACAAAACTTGTATCACTTTAATAACAAATAATATAACTTCCCAGTATGATTGATTAAACCAGCACGATCGCCAGCTATTTTCCCTGTTCCCATAAAGATATCCACTCTCCCCGCACCTTTGATCGCACTTCCTGTATCTTGATCTAAAACATAACGACTCACTTCACGGGTTTCCATTTCTCCTTGTTGCGTCACGATGGGTATAGACGTTTGAATGACTGCTAATGCACCAGGTGGCAAAATAGATTTATCAGTAGCAATTGATCGCTCGGCGGTGACTGGTACTCCTATACTACCTTTTGCGGGTGCGCCAAAGGTTTCTTTAAAAAAGATAAAACGGTTATTGCGGGGTAAATAATTCTGAAGTTGTTCGGGATGAGTCTGCAGATAATCAATTACCATTGGTAAAGTTAACCCATCAGTAGGAAAGATCCCATCTTTAATTAATTCTTTTCCAATACTGGTATACGGATAGTCTGTACTGCCATCATAGCCAATACCCATCATTTTTCCATCACTTAGACGCAGTTTTGCTGAACCTTGTACCTGTACCAGATAAGCTTCTAGACGATCTTTTAACCAAACTAACTCGTATCCTGCAAGGGGACTTTTGGCACCTTTTAACCCATCGTTTCCTTCTAATTCGCTACGGGTTGGATGGGGGTTTTTCCATTGTCCAAAGTTTTTCGGTTTGCGATAAAGTGGATAGCGATATTCTGCGGTAGGTTTGCGACTCGCTTGATATATCGGTTCAAAATATCCTGTAAAAGCAACTGTCCCTAAGTTATCATTTCCGCTAGACTGATACCAAACAAATTCTTTTTTCACCGCAGCTTGTAATTGTTCGGGTGTACGTGAAGAAACAACCAATTGACGAAAACGAATTAAAGAACGTTTAACTCGATCGCGGGTGATCCCAGAGATGGGATAATTTTGATAATCTTGGACTGCTTTAGAACTATTAAGATATTTTAAGCTATGATCGATGGCCTGTAGTAAAGCTTTGCGATCACCACTTTTACCTAAACTACCCCAGATCTGATCATCCCATCCTAAAGAAGATTCTAACTGACTTTCAACTTTATTCAAAGGACTATTTTGTGCAATCAGTCCACAGGGAAGTAAAGTAAAGACAGTCAAAGAGAGAATAGCAATTTTTAACATGGAACTCTAAATAAAACAACTCTTTTATAGACGTTCGACACTCCCAAAAAAGATCGGTTCAACGCGAATACCGACAATACTCGAAGGACGAATGACCATATATTCACCTTGAATATTCCGAATAGGGACATTGATAAAGTCGTTGGAGTCACTTTTGGGGACTAACTCACCGCTATACCATTTCTGAAAGTCTTGAATGCTACTAAACCGTACTTCTTCTCTGTGACCACTGTTGAGGAGGATAAAGATCGCGTATTCGTCTGGTTTTCTACTCATATGTTTATTACGAAGTCAGATTAAAACGTTGTAGTAATGTTTCTATCACTGAAGGTAAGGTTTTTTTCAATTCTGTTACAGAAGTGTACTTTAATTGTTGGTATTGCGGAAAGTCAAAAGAAAATTCTCCTTTAAATTCGGGTCGCTGTTGAGAGGTCAATAAAATTTGTCCCGCTTGCTTCGTACTAATAGCATACCCTAATTCAACGCATACATTAGGATGGGGGAGCAAAGTAGAGTTTACAAGTTGAATGGGGGTACTGTCAGCGATAAACAGTAAACTTTTCCTAATTTTCCGTAATTGTGCGTCACTTAATCTCAAAGGCGCATTTTTCGGATATTCTGTTTCTTCTATACTCAGAGAATAACGAGAACGTTTGTTAATTGTTGCGATCGTTGTTTCTAGCATTTCCCGTAACGCCTCGCTAGAATCAGGATACTGAGATTGAGGACTAAAATAAATAATTGGCTCTAACCATGCGGAAATATCTTGTTTAGTAAAATAAATCTCATGGGAAATCAGATCAATGTTAGAAATGGCATAACCACCACTTCCCTCGATATAAAATTCGACAGTATCTCCCTCTAGGTAGCGTTGAAACCAAGGAGACGTTTGGACTTCTAAACTATCCTCTAAAAAATCTGCTCTTAAACCAGACTTGAGCAAACTATTACGGTTTAAACGTAAATCGTGAGGACGCTTTACAACGTCTTTGACTGGCTCATAATGTTCCAAATACCAAGCTTTTAGTGCAATAATAGCCATAGATACGGCGTTTTCCGACTGCCAAGATAAAAAAGATGCTTTTCAATCTTAGCAATAAGCACTGATATCTTCACCACATACATCGGCTAAATAGGATAATGCACGAAAACGTAACATCATCAATTCGTCATAAACTGGGTTAATCTTGCACAAAGGAGGAATACTCACAATAGTTCGACCCAAAAACTGAATTTTTCGAGCAAAGGGACATTGTGCAGGAATTAAATGACAAATTTTGTGAGCTAGTTTCGGACTGTTGATCTCAAGATCATTAATCCATTGCCGTACAATATTCACAAGATTGATTTTTTCCCTAAAAGATTTAGTGGTTTGTTTTTTAGCTTGTATCGGTTCAACCCAGTGGCTAAAAACAAGATGTTTAATTGCAAACTCTGTGACACTCATATAGACCTCGATACGTTTTTTACTTTTATCTATTTACTAGGATTCCCATTTACTTCTACTGTTTAATCAGGCATTTTTACAGAAAATATGATTGCTTGCCTAAAAATGGGATTATTTACTTAAGTATTTTTCTTGAAGTTTTGAGCTTATGTTCTTTTACTCTTGTCATAACATAGTCCACTAACTGAAAAATAGTTAGGGATGTGGTTTTTGCATCCGCATGATGTTGAAAGTCAAAGTTAGATATTCTTTGTGTATGCGTAGACAATAAATAAGTCATTAGGTTCCATCAACAAGAAACATACCGAAGAAATCGTCTTTTTTTAGCCAGTTTTATCCCACCTCAAATTCAGGTGCAATTAAACACCATTAAGCTAAGGATAGGATTCAATCAAACCCAAAATTAAAAGCGTGCAAGGGAGGAGTAATCTAACACATTAACCGATTGAAGATTGTTACCTTCTATACTAAAGCCAAGGTGTAAAAGAGTATTTCTACTGATACCTCAACTTAATATAGTTATAACTCTCCACATCTCCTAGAATAACAAATTTATTTTTTTTTACCATCCGCAAAAGAAATAATCTTTTTGGTATAAAATAGCACTTGATTGAGAAAAAAATTAGTTTAATTATGTCTGATAGCTCACAGAGTAAAAAAAACTACGTTATTGAGCAATATTACAACAACTCATATCACTTAAAAAAATCTTTTTTAAGTTGATGTAACTTGTGTTTAAAATAGTAAAATACTATACACAAATTCAAAAAATCAATTAAAATGCAGGTTGCTACTTGGAATGTCAATTCAATACGGACACGTTTAACTCATGTTATTAATTGGTTGGCAAGTAATCCAGTTGATGTCTTATGTCTACAAGAAACCAAAGTAATTGACTTAGATTTCCCGAAAACGCCTTTTGAAGAATTGGGGTATTATCTCTATATTTCAGGTCAAAAAGCCTATAACGGAGTCGCACTAATTAGTCGTTCTCCACTCGAAGAAGTTAGTATGGGTTTTACACCCTTTATAGGCGAAACCAAAGGGGAAAAATTTGATGTCCAAAAACGAGTGATTACGGCTGTCATTAATCAAGTAAGAATCATTAATCTATACGTGCCAAATGGTTCAGAACTTGGCAGCGAAAAATACGAATTTAAACTACTTTGGCTAGAACTCCTCAAAAATTATTTGACTGCAATACAAGATAAAACCTCACAAGAACTGTGTGTCTGTGGAGATTTTAATATTGCTCTAGAAGATAAAGATATCTATGATCCCAGGGGAAAAGAAAACCATATTTTGTCTACTCCAGCAGAAAGACAAGCTCTACAAAATGTTTTGTCGATTGGTTTAAAAGATGCTTTTAGAAAGTTTACCACAGAAGGGAATCATTTTAGTTGGTGGGATTATCGTAGCGCAGGTTTTATTAAAAATAAAGGATGGCGCATCGATCACATTTATCTCACTCCTAAGTTATACGAGCAAGCTATTAGCTGTAAAATTGACATCGAACCCCGAAAACTCTTAAAACCGAGTGATCATACTCCAGTCATTGTCGAATTTTAGATCCCATAGGTCAATAAGTATTCATACTGATTTAAAATAGCTTATGCTTTCATGGGAAAAACAGAATCGCTATTAAGACAATTTGGCAATATGATTATAGTCATGTTTTGCAGCAATACCTCAAAAAATTATCCATCATATGAGCCATCATCAAAAACAGTATAGACCGATCGCTGTCGATTTATTTGCTGGTGCGGGTGGAATGTCATTAGGGTTTGAGCAAGCAGGTTTTGATGTGTTAGCATCTGTCGAAATTGATCCAATTCATTGCGCGATACATCAATTTAATTTTCCTTTTTGGACGAGCATCTGTAAAAGTGTTGCTGATACCAAAGGGGACGAAATTAGAAACTGTTCTACTATTGGTGAACAAGAAATCGATGTGGTTTTTGGAGGGCCACCCTGTCAAGGATTTTCGATCATCGGGAAACGATCTTTAGATGATGAGAGAAATGCTTTAATTGATCATTATATTAGATTAGTCCTAGAGTTATATCCTAAATATTTTGTTTTAGAAAATGTTAAAGGAATGACAATCGGTCAACATCAAAAGTTTATTATTGAAATTATTAATAAATTTGAAGAAAACGGATATCAAGTTTGTCATGAATATCGAATCTTAAATGCGGCTGAATATGGCGTACCTCAAAATCGTCAAAGACTATTTTTAATTGGTTGTCGTTCTGATTTGAAATTACCCAAATATCCACCACCAATTACTAAACCCGCTACAATAAAACTCACTCAATCAGTACAAAAATTACCATTATGTCCAACGGTTTGGGAAGCACTGCAAGATTTACCAAACATAGAAAACTATCCAGAATTATACGAAAAGGATTGGGTTATAGCTGATTTCGGTAAACCAAGCGATTATGTAAAAAAACTTTGTGGTTTCTTGTCAAATGATGATTATTCTTATCTACGTCATTATGACACGAAAATCCTAACATCAAGTTTAAGAACGAAACATACTCCAGAATCTATACAAAGATTTACTGATACACCGAATGGAAAAATAGAACCAATCAGTCGTTTTTATAAACTTCATCCTAACGGAATTTGTAATACCCTTCGAGCAGGAACCGCAAGTAACAGAGGAGCATTTACATCTCCTAGACCTATTCATCCTTTTATACCGAGATGTATCACGGTTCGCGAGGCTGCACGTTTACATTCTTATCCTGATTGGTTTAGATTTCATGTAACAAAATGGCATGGTTTTCGCCAAATTGGTAACTCGGTTCCACCCCTTTTAGCTAAGGCTATTGCATCAGAAATTATCAAAGCTTTAGAAATTCAACCAGAACCCGCAAAGTTGAGCAAAAATTTAGGAAATCCTGAACTATTAAAATTTGATATGAGTAAAGCTACTAACTATTTTGGTATTAATTCAAAAGTGATCGAACCTAGAAAAAGAAATTCATGTTTATCTAAAAAAATCATTGAAGATCTATAAAAATAATCAGCACAAAATCAACAAGTGGTGAGTTTTGTCAAGTGATGACCACTTATTATAATTAACAAGATGTGAAGTGATTAATACAAACGGCTTAAAACATAATCAGTTAAATCCACTAACGCTTGAGCCGAAGCCGAAGGTTTAAGAAAAGTGATATGCTGTAAGGCTTGTTGAGCATGATGTAAAGCTAAATCTCTCGCTCTTTGAATTCCATTACTTTCAGATACGATCGCTAAAGCTTTTTCTAGATCATTATCTTCGCTAAATTGTCGTTCAATCAAAATTTCTAAATAGGGATTTTCTTCCATTGCATACAAAGCAGGAGCCGTAATATTGCCACTGCTTAAATCAGAGCCAGCAGGTTTGCCTAAAACTTCTGTGGGTGATGTGAAATCGAGAATATCATCGACAATTTGAAAAGCAAGCCCTAAATTCCGCCCATATAAGTACATTTGTTTGGCGACATCACTGGAAGTATCGCTGAGAACACAAGCAGCCTTAGAACTGTTAGCAATCAAAGAAGCGGTTTTATAATAACTTTTTTCTAAATAAGCTTCAATCGATAAACTGGTATCAAAGCGATTGATTCCCTGTTGAATTTCCCCCTCAGCAAAGTCTCGAATCACTTCTGAGAGCAGTTTGACGACTTCTAAGTTATCTAAATTCGCTAAATACCAAGAAGATTGAGCGAAGAGAAAGTCACCTGCAAGTACGGCAATTCGATTGTCAAATAGACTATTGACGGTTGGGACATTGCGTCGCAGTTGCGCTTCATCAACAACATCATCATGAACTAGACTAGCGGTATGAATCATCTCAGTAATTTCCGCTAACCGTCGATGACGCGCTGTCAGATCTTGATCGAGTAAAGTCGCCCGTGAGACTAAAAAGACGATCGCAGGTCTAATTCGTTTCCCACCTGCTCCAAATAAATGTTCTGCGGCGGCCCCTAAAATGGGATGACGCGCACCAATGAGTTTAGTTAGGTTATCGGTCAATAGACGGAGATCGGCTTCGACGGGGGCAAAAATAGAAGAAGTGGTTGTGATCATTAGTCAGCCAATTTGGCGAGATAGTTACGAAAGTTTACATATCCTTACATTTATTTTAAGCTAACCTATCCAGACTGGGAAATAGATTCTTCAGTTTGATGTCACCCCTTACTGTAACAATGATCCCTCTTTCCTTTGATAGAAGCCTTGATGAAGCGATTCAACATCTAAAGAATTAGTTTCAATTTGAATAACTTATGTTAGGCTATTCTTAAAGTGTTTTAAGAATTTCCATATGACTTAAAGTCTAGAACTGAATAGCTAAAGAGGATGACTTGAGGTTTGTTACTTAAGGCGTTTTCATCCCTCGGTTCTGGAAAAAGTAAGATAAGTTGGTTGATTTTGTCGTCGGCAACTCAACTCGATTAATGGGCTTTTAGGCTCGATGCTTGCTTATTAAATGGTTGGCGAATATTTTGTCGCGCTTAAGAGACAATTCAGCAGTTTGTGGTAGCTTAAGCCTTTTAATCGTTTATTTAATCTGATCCTAAAAAAATGCCTCACCTCATTATACTTCTAGCCGTTGTTTACCTGTTGTCAGTGTTTCTCATCTTAACGATCGCCAAACGATTAACTAAGATGAAATCCATTTGAGCCTATATTTGATCAATCTAAGCTTAGGGTTTGAAACTGATTTGAGTCTCTAATCATAACTTTCCCTAGCCATACAGCCTTTCTACTCCAAACAGGCAAGGTCGATTCTAATTAGTCGGGCTTGGTCTTTTTCGACAAAAAACTGATAGTATCTAAAATTAGATTTATTGAATCAGAAACGATTGCTTAGTTAATAAACATAAAACCAAAGTTGTGTTAAATGTCGAAAAACTTTTAAAACAATCATGCAAATTCTTGTCCGAAAATTGAACGATTGGGCGTATCAAAATCAAACTTTTGTCCAAAATTGGCGAACACAACGTCTTTTATATTTTCTCAAACTGGTTCAGCCACCTAAGCAAGCTAAAATTATCGACTTGGGTGGCAGTTCTTATATGTGGGATTTGCTAGAACACGATTTTGAGATCACGATCGTTAATTTACCCGATGGCTTGACACCAGAGACTCAACTATCCCGTTATCATTATGTCGAGGGGAATGCGACCGATCTTCGTGGGATATTTGCTGACAAATCCTTTGATCTCGTTTACAGTAATTCTGTGATCGAACACGTGGGGGATCAAGAACAACAAATTGCTTTTGCCAATGAGGTTCATCGGTTAGCGGATGCTTATTGGATACAAACCCCTAGCCTTTATTTTCCCATAGAAGTTCATACGGCTGTACCCTTTTACTGGCAACTTCCGCAATGGGGACGGGATCGCTTAATTAAGGATTGGGAAACTAAATTACCCGCTTGGACAGAAATGATTAAAGAATTAAGGGTACTCTCAAAAGAGCAAATGCAAGCTCTGTTTCCAGATGCCAGCATTTACATTGAACGTAAATTTTGGAACGAAAAGTCTTATTCTTTTTACAAACCTTATACAAAACCTTAAAATATGGCTCGAATACTGATTACAGGTGGTGCGGGATTTATCGGTTCTAATTTTGTCCATCACTGGTGCGAAACTTACCCTAAGGATCGCGTTGTAGTGCTAGATGCTTTGACTTATGCAGGAAATCGCAAGACATTAGCTTTATGGGAAGATAGTCATAATTTTCGGTTTGTTCAAGGGAATATTTGCGATCGCTCTTTAGTAGACTCTTTGTTTAGGGAAGAAAACATCGATACAGTTGCCCATTTTGCCGCCGAATCTCATGTCGATCGTTCTATTTTAGGGCCAGATGCTTTTATTCAAACCAATGTAGTCGGAACTTTTACCCTCTTAGAAAGTTTTCGTCAATATTGGCTTGAACTTGGCAAACCCGATCGCTATCGTTTTCTTCACGTCTCTACAGATGAGGTTTACGGCAGTTTAGAGCCTGATTCGCCAGCTTTTACCGAAACAACCCCATATGCACCTAATAGCCCTTATTCGGCTTCAAAAGCGGGGAGTGATCACCTGGCACGTGCTTATTATCATACCTATGGAATGCCCACTATTATTACAAACTGTTCTAATAATTACGGCCCGTATCATTTTCCAGAAAAGTTAATCCCCTTGATGTGTATTAATATTCTCTTAGGGAAACCGCTTCCTGTATATGGCGATGGACAAAATATTCGAGATTGGCTATATGTTAAGGATCATTGTCAAGCATTAGATACAGTTCTTCACAAAGGACAAGCGGGCGAAACCTATAATATTGGGGGTAACAATGAGGTCAAAAATATCGATCTCGTCTATAAACTTTGTGAATTGATGGATGAATTAGCCCCATTACCCGTAAAACCCTCGAGAGAATTAATTACCTTTGTCAAAGATCGCCCAGGACACGATCGCCGTTATGCGATTGATGCGACTAAAATTAAAACAGAATTGGGCTGGACACCTCAACAGACAGTAGAGGGAGGATTGCGTCAAACCATTATTTGGTATTTGAATAACCGCGAATGGTGGCAACCTTTATTATCGAAGGACTATCAGGCGTATTACGATCAAGTTTACGGCGTTAAAAGTTAATCGTACAAAAATAAAATAGCCCATAGGTATAGTGTGCCTATGGGTTTTAGATTTTTAATGATTTCTAGAATGACTGATTTTCCGACACTTATCTGTGATCTAAGCATCAAGCTTGAGTGATTCCAATTCCATGAGATAATTCCTGCGATAATCTTACTCAGTGCGATCGCTTTTTGTTGAATGAATTCTTTTGATCTTTTTCGGCTCTCTCAATCTGAAACTCCTCTTTTAAGTCAACTCAAAGAACTTGCCTTACTTAGTGAGGCGGCTTTTTATGCACCAGGACACAAGAAAGGGCAAGGTATTTCGTCATTATTAGCGAATGTATTAGGAACGGACGTTTTTAAAGCAGATTTACCCGAATTGCCTGAACTCGATAATTTATTTGTTCCGTCTGGAGTCATTCAAAAAGCACAAATGTTAGCAGCCGAAGCATTTGGGGCAAAAAAGACATGGTTTTTAGTTAATGGTTCAACTTGTGGGGTTATTTCGTCTATTCTGGCAACTTGCCGTGAAGGGGATAAAATTATTCTCCCGCGTAATAGTCATTTATCGGTGATTTCGGGTTTAATTCTTTCGGGCGCAATTCCGATTTTTGTAGAGCCAGAATACAATTTAGAACGAGATTTACTCTATAGTGTGACACCCGAAGCGATCAAAAAAACTTTACAACAACATCCTGAGACTAAAGTGGTAATGGTGGTTTATCCAACCTATCACGGTATTTGCTGTGATTTAGAGAAAATCGCCAAAATTACGCATGATTACAATATTCCTCTAATTGTAGATGAGGCACACGGCGCACATTTTACCTTTCATCCCAGTTTACCGCCATCTGCTTTATCTTTAGGGGCGGATCTCAGCATTCAATCAACCCATAAGGTTTTAGGAGCAATGACGCAAGCTTCTATGTTACACCTCAATAGCGATCGTATTGAGCCAGAGCGAATTAATCAAGCCCTGCAACTGGTTCAAAGTTCCAGCCCTAGTTATCTATTATTAGCGTCGTTGGATGCAGCGCGGCAACAAATGGCACTCTTTGGCTATGATTTATTAAACCAAACGTTAGAGTTAGCTAATACGGCAAGACAACAACTCAGTCAAATTCCTCATCTTGATGTGTTAGACTTCTCTCGTCAAATGTCTGGTTTTCACAATTTAGATACGACTCGTTTAACGATTTTTGTCGATCAATTGGGAAGAAATGGCTATGATGTAGATGAATATTTACGTCAAAAAGGCGTAACCGCAGAGTTACCGATGATGCGTCATCTGAGTTTTATTATCTCGATCGGCAATACTTTAGCAGATATCGAGAAATTAGTAACGGCTTTTCAATCACTTTCACCTACTTCGTCTACACTTCCGTCTATCCCATTTCCCCCCGCATCTCCCTTTGCTATCTCTCCGCGTCAAGCGTTTTTTTCTCCGACTGATTTTGTAGCGATTGAAAAGAGTGTGGGGTTAGTGAGTGCTGAATTAGTCTGTCCCTATCCTCCTGGTATTCCTGTACTGATGCCTGGAGAAATCATCACAGCGAATGCGATCGACTATTTATTACAAGTCGCAAAAATGGGAGCAAGCATTACTAAATGTATCGATCCAAATCTTGCAGTTTTAAAAGTCTGTCGCGCTTAAATTAATCTGAGCTAAACGGAGAGGGTGGGATTTGAACCCACGTACGAGTCACCCCGTAACCTGATTTCGAGTCAAGCGCATTCAACCGCTCTGCCACCTCTCCATATTCAGATAGATATTCTAGCATATCGTTGTCTAAAAAAAATAGAAAACTCAGTAAATCCAACTAAAGTGTAGTTTTAAGCTTGGAACTTTTTGAGATATTTTATAGTCTACCTTCCCCGATACTTAACCTATTAAAATTTTTAAAATTTTACAAACATACTGTGAAAATATCAGGTCAAATCAAAAGATTTATTTTACTTATAATATTATTCCCTTTAATGTTACTCTCTTCTCGCCTAGTTGCTGTACCTGCTGAAACGAGTGCCTATCAAAAAGTCAAGACTTTTATCGAAACCAAAAAACCAGCACAAATTGTTTTATCACCAGAAGGCGAATTTATTACCTGTTTTAATGATAGTGTTGCGGGATGGGTTGAGAAAAAATTTACACCCGCTTTAGTTAATCAAATTCAAACGAGATTAGAGCCATATTTAAAAGTCAATTTAAACGCACAAGGATTTGCCGAAGCAGCAACAAGAGCCTTAGAAAATGAAAAAGATGAAACGAATTACGATGCTATTTGGGTGAGGGATAATGTCTGGGTTTATTATGGCTTATTACAAAATCCAAACCGTCGTTCTGATGCGAGAAAATTATTACTAGCATTATGGGACTATTACGCCACCGATGTCCAAATTGCTAGATTTAGACAAATTATAGCAAATCCAGCTTTATCTACCGATTCAATGGCAATGCCGCATATTCGTTTTGATGGCAATTCTCCCACCTTAGAAGATGTCATGGTAGATGGTAAACCACAAGTTTGGAACCATCGACAAATTGATGCACATGGATTATTATTTACTGCTATTGGTGAAGCAATTGATCAACAATTAATCGATCTCAATGAACTTACAGAAAAAAGACTGCGAGTTCTTGCATTATATCCTTTATTTTTACAACGAATTAAATTCTATGACTATGAAGATGCGGGGGCATGGGAAGAAATACCACGTAAGAATACTTCTAGCATTGCTTTAGCCACTCGGTCTTTACAAGTCTGGCGTAAGTTAATGTATGCACAAAATAATTCTGCTTACTCTAAACGCTTAAAAGATTTTTTATTAAAACAATCTACCGATATTAGTAATGTTTGGTCAGAACCCTCACTCAATAATTCAATTTCTCAGGGGTTAAATACAGTTAAAATACAACTTCGTTTAGGAGGAGAATCACCAAATTATAAACCTGATGATGTTCGTTTTCGTTTAGCTGATGCTGCCTTAGTCGTACTCATCCAACCTTCACCCTTAGAAGGATTAACTGAAGAAGAAATGCGAAAAACTTTGTTAATTATTGAAACTTTAAAACGACCGACAGGATTTTTACGCTATACACGAGATAGTTATCAAGGGGGAAATTATTGGATAAAACCAAAAGAAGACAGCTTCGATGCACCAACTTTAACAGGGGATACTTCTTCTAGAAATGCTTTTTTAGCACGATTAAGTCAACTTATTCCAAATACAGAAGCACAATGGTTTTTTGATAGTTTACTCGTTTTAGCCCGTTTACATTTAGCCGAAACTACCAAAAATCCTCAATTACGCCAACAGGATATTCATGCTGCCACAGTACATTTAAAACGCGCTTTAGGACAAATCACTGGACAAGGGTTAATTACAGCCGATGGAAAAGGTGTCGAAGCTTGGCAAACTCCAGAAAGTATTAATACAGTAGTGATAGAGAATCAGAGATTTTTGTTACCTTCTCCCATTACTCCACTAAATTGGGCAAAAGCTGGTTTAAGTATGGCTTTAGATAAATACGAAACAATAATTAGTCAGTAAATTTCAGGGCTTTTCCTCTAATTTCTGTATTCAGTTTTCCTTTTTCGTAGACGACTTGACCCCCGACAATGGTATAAACTGGCCATCCTGTCAAGTTCCATCCCTCAAAAGGACTCCAACCGCATTTAGTTTGTAATTCTTCGCGCAATACAGCCCGATAGGTGTTTAAATCGACTAATACTAAGTCTGCGTCATAACCAGGTTGAATGAGTCCTTTATTGGGAATATGATAGGCTTTAGCGACTGCTGTAGACATCCAGTTCGACACCTGAGAAACGGTACAGTTTCCCTGCATGGCCTGGGTTAGCATGATGGGTAAAGAGGTTTCGACTCCTGGCATTCCAGAGGGACTACTGGGATAGGTTTGAGCTTTTTCTGCTAAGGTATGGGGTGCGTGGTCTGTGGCAATAAAGTCGATAATTCCATCTCGTAACGCCTGCCATAATATTTTAGGATTATCTGGCGATCGTAATGGAGGATTCATTTGTGCTAGTGTCCCGATTTTTTCGTAAGCATCCGTATTTAAAACCAAATGTTGGGGAGTGACTTCGGCAGTTACCCAACTCGGTTTATCAGTTCTGAGATATTCGGCTTCAATACCTGTAGACAGATGAAGAATATGTAAGCGTCGTTGATATTTTTTCGAGAGTTTGAGGGCTAATTTTGTGGCATTGAGGGCGGCGGTTTCATCTTGTATCACCGAGTGAATCGCGGGAGCAGTAATACCTTCGTACTGTTTGCGGCGTTCGATAATACGGGCTTGGTCTTCGGCATGAACCGCAATTAAACGAGTACCATTGGCAAAAATGGGATCTAATTCGGCTTCTGTGGATACTTGTAAGGGGCCGTGCATTGAACCCATAAAGATCTTAATACCACAAGTCGGGTGAGCCGTCACTAAATCGGGTAAATTTTCAGCAGTGGCACCAATAAAAAAGCCATAATTAACTAAACATTTCTCTGAAGCGCGTTGTAGTTTATCATCTAAGGTTACTTGGGTGGTCGTCAGGGGGCGAGTATTCGGCATCTCTAAAAAAGAAGTTACGCCACCTTTAGCACAAGCACAAGACGCAGTATGTAGATCTTCCTTGTATTCTAGTCCTGGTTCGCGGAAATGAACTTGTGGGTCGATGACACCAGGCAACAGCGTTAAACCAGATGCGTCTATGATGTTACCGTGTTCACTATCAGAAATGTTAGAGCCAATTTGAGCAATCTGTCCATCCTGAATGAGAACATCGCCCAAAAAAAAGTGTCCATCACTTAAAAGAATTTGTGCCGCCCTGATGAGTAAAGTGTTAGGATTCGACATGATAGTGCTTTCTTTACGGAATAATCTTAATCATGACATCTAACTGGATGACCTTGCACTAAATCGCCAAATTATCTGTTAAATTAGTTCCTATTGATCGCTGTAAAACGATATGACTCGAAGCGTGAACCCTAAATCAAAACATCAATCAAAAACCTCTGATGAAAATCCTTGGATAGAGGGAATTAAAACCGTTGCTACTGCTGCTGTTCTAGCATTTGGTATTCGGACATTTGTTGCAGAGGCCCGCTACATTCCGTCCTCATCGATGGAACCGACACTACAAATTAACGATCGTCTAATTATTGAAAAAGTAAGTTATAAATTTAGAGATCCTGATCGTGGGGATGTTGTTGTCTTCTCCCCAACAGCTAAATTAAGAGAAGAAAATTTTAAAGATGCTTTTATTAAACGAGTCATTGGTTTACCTGGGGATAAGGTTGAAGTCAGTGGGGGAACCGTTTATATTAACGGAAAAGCGTTATCAGAGGACTATATTGCAGAAAAACCGAATTATGATTTTGGGCCTGTTACCGTACCCGAAAATCAATATTTAGTGTTAGGAGATAATCGTAATAATAGTTATGATTCGCATTTTTGGGGATTTGTACCCGATGATAACCTAATTGGTCGTGCGGTGGTACGTTTTTGGCCACTTAATCGCGTGGGTACAATTGATGATCCCCCAGTTTTTCCAAAAGAGTCAGTTGGTTCTCAAAATTAGACAAAAATTTAATTGAAAATCTTTCTTTCTGCTAGGTCTTACGCTCTGAGTTTTTATTCCAGAGCGATATTTATGTTAATGATTAATCAACAAAAATTATCTTTTTCTAATTTTAATAAAATATCTTTAACTTGTTCGAGCAATGGAGCAATTTTATTTTTTACTATATTCCAAAGAATTTCATCTTCTAAGCTAAAATAGCTATGAGCTAAAATATCCCGCAAACCTGCAATTATTTCGCCACTCAGTTTCAGTATATTTATTTCTGATTTCCATTGGCACATTTTTTACTGCTTCACCAATAATTTGTAGATTTCTTACTACTGCATCATAAGTTTTTTCATCACTCACAAAATCTTCTACTCTCATTCCTTGGGTATAACGCTGAATTTTCGTCCACTCGCTAAAATATTTTCTAAATATAATCGGAGACTACGTGACATTTATCGCTTCCTTTAAAACTGAACTGCGAATTTGAGGTTTAAGCATTTTTTGACTGACTAAATCCACCTTTACTCCTAAATAATCTTCTAAATAAAATTTTAAATCCATATATCGATCAAACGTTACTTTTCCTTCAAATTCAACCAGTATATCTAAATCACTTTCTGGTTTAGCCTCATCTCTTGTTACCGAGCCAAAAATTGCCAGCGATTTAACTCCAAAGCTAGTAATCATTGTTTGCTGTTGTCGTAATTTAGCTAAAATTTCATTTTTAGTCATATTTGTTCATTTTCTTTAGCCAATAATTGGCGTTAGAACTATAAACTATTCTATCCTTACTTAAGTAACCCAATCTAAAGAGCGTACACCCGAAATTGTCTTAATAACAGAATAAGGCGATCGCTTCTCTTTAAATGGACTTAAACCCTAAAAATGGGCTAAAGGTAAAGGGCTTTTACCAAAACAATATGATTGTATTGTTAATAAAACTCACCTTACTAAACCAATAAATACAAAAGCTGGTGGCAATGCACCTAGCATACATATTAACAAGCTTCAAGCTACATATAGAGTTTCAGAAGAAGAAATGGATGAACGTTTGAGAACTCACTTAATTGAACCCAGTGTATTTCGGGCTGATGATTTTGTTCTTTTCTTTGACAAACGTAAATATGCTTTATTAAGTTTAATTGAAAAAGCGATGGGTAAACCTGTTGTTTATCCTTCCTCTCAATCATAATTTTTTTACTGTAGGGGTTTGGTTGCCAAACCCTTTTTAAATTATTTATTTACATTGACTCACTACAGAAAATTCTATCCTTAACCCCTGACTAACCGAATCTCAAGGTATACACCCGAAACTGTAAGATTAATTTAATACTTGCAGATTATATTTAAGGGGTATCTGAATGACAGTGACAGCCGCCATTCCTGCTTTTTGTCAAGGAATTCAGCATTTTGGAGAAAATCTCCCAGAATTTGAGAAATATGGCAAAGAAGCCGCAATATCTGAGGGAAATACCGCAATTTCATCACCCAGCGACGCGAGAGCCGTTTATCAAACCCTACTTGCTGCTGATGCGCTACGATATCTCACTTTACAAATTACCGCAACCAAAGAATCAGGACATCCAGGCGGTTTTGCAAGTGTGGCTGAGGGTATTGCTTCTCTGGTGATGCTGGGTTACAAAAATCTGATTACAGAAGTCGGACATCATGCCCCTGGATTTTATAGTAACGTATTTCTCGATCGCTCTCTCGAAGCAATGGGTATTACCACCGTACAGCAACTCGGTGAACGTTTTCGGGAAAAGCACGGACTTCTCGGACATCTTTCGGGACAAATTCCAGGACTTTTAAACCCCGCAGGGCCTTTAGGACAAGGACAACATTTTGCGATGGCAGGGGCGAAGTTACATCCTAGTGTACTCTTTCCTGTGACTATTGGGGATGGTGGTTTGGGCGAACCTTATATCATGAGTAGTTTTGCTCATTTCCATACGGCTTATCCAACTGTAACGAATTTCTTGCCGATTTTGGTCTGGAATGGTTACTCACAGGAACATCATAGTATGGTGTCGATTAAGTCTAATGAGGAAATGATTAACTATTGGAAAGGGAACGGTTTTGCTGAAGTTATTCTAGTTAATGCAAAAGACTTTGATGATGCGAACCAAGCGGGTGAATATGTTGATAGCACTAAATTTTCTTTTACTCAACGGTTAGCGTTTACTCAAGCAGTTCTCGAAGCAACCGACAAAGCGGCTAAGTCGGCATTAGGTGGCACACTGACGGTTTTAATTATTAAACAACTTAAAGGGGCAGGAGTCCACAAACGCGGCGCACAGTCCCATAATTTATACCCTGGTGACTCCCTAGAAAAAGATTATATTGTTAATGGTCTTAAAGAACGTGCCTTATCTCCTGATGCTTGGGCGATAGTACGAACCAACTACGAACGCGCTGCGGGTGGGTCAGCATCTAATATAGTAGTGACTGAAACTGAATTACCGTTACCCGACTTAGGAACCCTCCCGATGACTGAATATGCAGTTGGAGGAGATAAAAAAGTAGCCACGACTGCAATGGGTGAACTGGTGGTACATGTCGGAAAACAAGACCCTAATTTTGTAGTGACGAATGCAGACGGAAATGCAGCATCAGGTATCAATAATATTAATGTTGGGCTGAAAATTGTTCATCCTACTGTTGATGATATCTATTTCCAAGCTCCACAAGGTCAAGTATATGAACCACTTAGCGAGGATGCTTGTGCAGGTTTAGCAGTGGGTTTAGCGTTATTTGGTGCAAGGACGTTATGGTGTTCCTATGAATCTTTCGCTATTAATGGTTTACCCATTTTCCAAACCGTTACCCAAGCGATGGCCGAGTTACGTCGCCCGACTCCTTCAACGGTTACACTATTTACAGCAGGTGCTTTAGAACAAGGCCGTAATGGATGGACTCACCAACGTCCTGAAGTAGAAAATTATTTTGCTGCAATGATGCGAAATGGGAATGTTTTTCCCTTATTTCCCTGTGATGCGAATAGTATTCAAGTCTGTTACGAATGGGCGTTAAACACGAAGAATAAAGGTATTGTGATTACAGCGAGTAAGTCACCGTTACCTGTACGCATTACTTTTGAACAAACCCGTCAAGCTTTAGAGGATGGGGGGGTTATTCTCCACGATAGTGAAGGAACAAAAAAAGTCGTTTTTGCAGTAATTGGGGATATGACGTTACTTCCTGTATTCGAGGCAGCATCCCAGTTAGAATCAGGTGGAATGGGGGTTAGAATTGTTTCTGTAATTAACCCGCGTCGTCTCTATCGTCCAAGTGATGTGATGTCTGAGTCTTGTACCGATGCCGATAATCATTTCTTAGATGATGCAGGGTTTGAACGCTTATTCGGTGGTGATGCTTTAATTGGGGTTACAGGTGGTACAAGCGGGATGTTAGAACCCATTATGTTACGCAGTACGGCTAAACGCGATGTTTTTGCTTGGAAACGTGGCGAAACAACAGCCAGCGCGGGTGAAATTATGGCGTTTAATGGTTTGACAGCAACTGCTTTAGGGAAACGGGCTACAGAATTAGTCGCTTAATTCTGTTTCTCTAATCTACTCCCTGCCTAGATTTTTAGGTAGGGATTTATTAAATTAATTCTATTATTAATTTAAAGTGGCTTCTAATTGTTGTTGATTCCAGAGATTTTGATAGAGTCCAGGCTGTATTAATAAGTCTTGATGAGTTCCCATTTGTACGATCCTACCTTGATCCATGACAAAAATACGATCGGCATTGGCAACGGCAGATAATTGATGAGAAATAAAAATAACGGTTTTTTTCTGTTCAGTCGCTAGATGATTTAAAATGTTGGTGGCTGTTTCATTATCGACACTCGAAAGGGCATCATCCAAAATTAGAATTGGTGCATTGATTAATAATGCTCTTGCTAAGGCGGTTCGTTGACGTTGACCCCCAGAAAGGGTAATTCCTCTTTCTCCGACTAAAGTTTCATACTGTAATGGAAAGTTTAAAATCTCTAGATGAATTTGTGCTTGTTTAGCAGCGTTTTCAACCGTTGTATATTCAGCAATGGGATCACCATAACGAATATTATTTTGAATGGTGGTACTAAAAAGAAAACTTTCTTGAGGAACATATGCGATCGCTCTGCGTAAATCAGCTAAATTAATTTGAGTCACATCATGATTATCGATGAATAATTGACCTGCATCAATGTCTAATAACCGAGGAATGGCATTTGCCAAGGTCGATTTTCCGCAGCCAATTGGGCCAACGATCGCCACTGTTTCACCCGCGAAGATTTTAAAGCTTACTTCTTTTAAAGCGGGCTTTTTCGCACCAGGATAGGTATAAGTTAACTCATTTGCTCTAATTTCTCCTTTGAGTTGTCCTAGAGGCAATAACTCGCTATTGGGAGCATTTTTGATCTGGGGTTCCACTTGTAAAATAGCTTCGATGCGATCAATGCTAACTTCACCCCGTTGATAGGCTGTAATGGTAAATCCGAGTAAGGCGGTGGGAAAGCCTAAACCTTCGACTAAGATAATTAAAGCAATAAAATCGCCTGTGGTGATTTCTCCTCTAAGAATGGCGCGGCTCCCTAATACCAATAAAATCAGTAAACTAATATAAGATAAACCCTCAACGATGGGAAATAATAAATTTCTCGTCAGGGCTAATTTTAAATTAGCTTCTAAAAGTTTAGTATTTTTGTTCTCAAAAGCTCGTTTTTCATTTTCTTCTTGTGCATAAATTTTGATTAACGACATCCCACTCATGTCTTCTTGAATAAGTTCACTGACATCAGACAGTTTTTCTTGAACGTCCAATTGTTGAACTCTTAAACGATCGCTAAAAAGTTGTACAGTAATCAGCATCAAAGGATAAATCGTGATCGCCCATAAACTCAAAGGCTTATCGATCGCCAACATCGCTGGAAGTGTTAAAGTATAAGCAAAAAAGGTATTGACGATACTTAAGACGGCAAAACCTAATAAGCGACGAATATTATCGACATCACTGGTAGCGCGGTTAATTAAATCACCCGATGTATTAATCGAAAAATAAGCGGGTTCAAGTTTTAATAAATGCTGAAAAATCTTTTGCTTAAGGTCGTATTCTACTTGACGACCTATCCCAAAGATTAAGACCCGTGATAATAACCGAATCCCTAACATAATCGTTGCTAGGATAATGATTAGGATCACGTAGTACCAGACTTGCGAGAAGCTAAATGTACTTTTAAGTTCATCGACACCATCTCGAATCAGTAAAGGAATGTAAACACTTAAGCTATTTACAATAAATAAGGCAACAACCCCGATTAAAATAGTTCGCCAATGGGGATAAAGATAACTGAGTAGCTTTTTGAGTCGTCTGTTGTTCATTCAATTAAAAAAATTTATTTAGTGTGCTAAGTTTTTAAAGAGAAAACCGAGTACAATAGCGACGATGGCACCGATGAGTGTATTGATCACATTCACGTATTCATTCGTTAACCATTCCCATTTTGTCTGTAAGGTTGCGCCGATCAGACTTTCTAAGTTTGTTGCGACAAAAGCGGCTAATATACACCAAATTACGCCGATTCCTGAAATAATACCAATTGCCCAGCCTAAAGATGCGATCGCAGCCGACGCAACAACTCCCGCTAATGTTCCTTCTAAACTAATTGCGCCTTCGGTTCCACGTGGGACAGGTTGTAAAGTAGTAATTAAAAAAGTTCTTTTTCCGTAAGCTTTGCCGACTTCACTCGCACTGGTGTCGGATAGTTTTGTACTCAAACTCGCTACATATCCTAAAATCAACAATTCCTGATAAGGCGAACCCACCAGTAAGGTGAGTATAGCGCAGATGGTTCCTGCTAGTGCTGATCCCCAGACATTTTCTGGCCCTCTTATTCCAGAACGTTTTTCGGCTATTCCTTCTGCTTCTTTTTGTTTAATGCCAATTTTGGTAACGGCTGATCCCACGAAGAAATAAAACATAATCAGGGTATAGCCTCGCCAACCCAGTGTACCCCAAATCAAGACACCTAGCACCCAAGCATGAAGATATCCCGCAGGAGTTAAAAGTTTTTTGGGAATGATGTAAGCGATCGCTAGTAAAATAGTGTTGAGTGCGATCGCTATTAACCAAACAGAGGACAGATTCATAATTTTAGGATCGAGACTTGTCCTTTATTTTATCGTTTCTCCCCTAAAAAAGCTTTCTAGGCTAATTCAAACACATCAGCCAAGACGGTAAACTTATTATCCGATAGACGCTGTTGATTAGGCGTATCATAAACAATTAAGATCGATTCATGAGAATTATTATGAGGATAAATGGTAATTCCTTCAGCGCGGTCTTCCTGAAAACCATGCGGAATTTCAAATAAGAATTTTAAGATCTTGTCATCTTGTTTAGTAAAACTATTTTCTTGAAGACTAAAAGGATCATTTAACTGGAATAGCCGCATTGAAGCATCTAAACTCATAGTTGGCCCTGCAAGAATTAATAAATTATTTTCCTTAAAACAAAGTTCTCTAATTCCTAAACCATTTAAGTCTATAAAATGTAGTTTATAGCGTTTTTCCTCGCTTCCAATCGGTTTAAGTGTTAATAGTCCTGTTTCTACTTCATCAAGTTCTATTTCTATTAAAATCGCAATGCCTCTTAAAACAGGGCCGCGTAATCCAATTAATATTTTATGATTTTGAATCACAAATCCTTCAATATCAAAACCATTATCTTTTCCTGGGAGATTACTAGAAATAATGTCCCCAAGATAAGGATCTTGTGCTAAAACTTGAATTAACTCGTTTGTATTAGTTTCTCGTTTTAGGACGGCTGCATGAGTCGTATCTGTTATTTTAAGTAATTTTTCGTCAACTAGAGGAATACGAGCCAGTAAATAACGATTTCCATCAAACGATACCGTTAATTGCTTTTTTTTAATTGGATTTTCTTTGGCTTTTTTGCGTTTGCTACTATGAGAACCAATCAACCACAGATATTGACCATCATAGTCTAATCCTTCGATATCGACTTCTTTTTGTTCTGGATCGAAGTTATCTAATAAATCTTTTAAAGCAAATCTTTGATGATTACCATAAATACCGTCATCTAACTTTTCTAAACGTTCTATTGCCACCTCTTCATCAGCAGCTAACCATAAATATTGTCCATTTTCCGTAAATACCGCAGCCGATAGCTGTTCCGTAATTGGTTTTTCAGGATCACTATATTTAGGGTCTTTCTTCAGATAAGTAGCATCAAATTTAAGTTGAAGCTGTTTAATAAAATGACTGGTATTCATCATTAAAACGATAATGTAAGCTAAATTAATTTGATAGAATAAGTAAACGGCTTAATTGTAACGATTTGGAGATAAGTTTTTAGCAATATGAAAAAATATTTACAGCTTATCGGATTGTTTTGGAGTACAGCGATCGCAGCAGAGTTAGAATACCGTTTAAACTTTATTATTGCAGCCCTTAGCAGTTTGGCCAACCTACTCGGTAGTTTATTCGGCTTGTTTCTATTTTATCGAACGGGTTATCAATTTCAAGGTTGGTCTTGGGCTGAAGCTCTCATCGTTTTAGGTATATTTACTCTACTTCAAGGTGTTTCGGCGACATTTTTGGTACCTAATCTTAATCGTATCGTCGAACAAGTGGAACAAGGAACATTAGATTTTGTTTTGCTAAAACCCATTAGTAGTCAATTTTGGTTATCAACCCGAACCTTATCGCCTTGGGGCTTTCCAGATTTGATTTTTGGAGTTATTATTATTTTATATGCAGGATTTCAATTAAATTTAAGTTTTCAATCATATTTATTGGGATTAATACCGATTTTATTTGGAGTAATTATTTTATACAGTCTTTGGTTTATGTTAGGAGCAACAAGCATTTGGTTTGTTAAAATCTATAATGTTACAGAAGTTCTCCGAGGTTTGCTCGAAGCTGGACGTTACCCAATGATCGCTTATCCCGCTATTTATCGCTTCTTTTTTACCTTTATTATTCCCGTTGCATTTTTAACAACAATTCCCGCACAAGTGATGTTAAATAAAGGACAATTGATCGGAGTTTTAGGTTCTGGAGTTTTAGCGATCGCTTTATTATTCGTTTCTATGTGGTTTTGGAAGTTTGCCCTAAGATATTATACCAGTGCTTCTAGTTAAGCTTTTGATGTGATGTAAATTTAAACTAATATTCAAGCACATTACTAATGTTGGGTTGCTAAAATGAATCAAGATCTCAGTCGTAAAATTCATAAAGAATCAACAAAATGGCTTCGGACAATTCCTTTTTTAGTTTTGGGTGGAATCGTATTTGCATTTAACTCGAATTTAGAACTAAACTATTTAATTAAAGGCTATTTGGTTTTGCTTGAAACACAATTCGGAATTGTTATTCTTTATTTTCTCGTGACTAAATTATTGAAAAAGAAAAAGAATTTTAGTTTGTAGGAAAAGAAAAAATGAAAAATAAAAGTGTTGCTACTTTATTAGCTTTCTTTTTAGGTAGTTTTGGAATCCATAAATTTTATTTAGGTGAGACGTTGGCGGGTGTTTTATACTTAGTGTTTTGCTGGACGATGATTCCTGGACTTATTGCTTTTTTTGAGTTTATCGGTTTATTGTTAATGTCAGAACAAAGCTTTAATGTTAAATACAATTCTAATTATTTTCTGGGGCAAACAATGAATTATATCGGCTCACAAAATATTGTTCAAGAATCGTCTAAAGATAAAATGGCTATTTTAATAGACTTAAAAAAATTGTATGATTCTGGCGTAATCACCGCAGAAGAGTACGAAGAAAAACGTCGTAAATACTTAGATTCATTATAAAAACAATGAAACTATCAACTCGTCAGAAAAATAACATTAAATGGCTTTGGTTAGCTTGGATACCTGTTATTGGTGGAGGTGCGATCGCTTACACTGGATACAAAACTAAAACGAAAAGTTGGTTAATTTTAGGGATTTTATTTATTCTAATTAATTTAATATACACATCCAATCAACTCTTACCATTTGTGTTAATTTGGTTAGCTCAAATCGGAACCGCTTTTTATATACAAAAAAAATCTTTAACCAAAAATAATAGATATTTATTAAGTGATTTTGATGAGTCGTCGAAAGCTATTAGACAAAAAGAACATAAAATAGACATTAATAAATGTTCTAAAGATGAAATGGTTTATCAACTCGGTTTACCAATTATTTATGCTAATAATATAGAATTACTACGAAATGAAGGTTATCTATTTACAGATTTAGAAGAATTATCAGATATTGCGGGAATACCAAAAAGCTATTTAAAACAATTAGAGCCATTAGTTACATTTAGATATCATCCTGAATTAGAAGAAGATCTATCATGGAGACGAGTTAATAGTTATTCTAAAACTGAATTGATTAACTGTGGTTTAGAAGAATCAGTAGCGCAAAAAATTATAGAAGAACGAGAAAAAAATGGCTGTTTTTATTCAGTCATTGATATTAAACACAGAACAGGTTTATCTTTAAATCAGTATCGAAACATTATTTAGTGTACCCAATTTATTATCAAAATTATCATTAAGCGATAAAAATTGATATTTTCAAAGATGGCTCTAAACATACATATAATAAAAAAAAGAGTTTAGAAGCGTCATGACTCAAAAAATTCGTTTGTCTAGAAAGAAAACTTATTTAACCCTCTTAATTCTTTGGGGACTCGGTAACTTTGGACTTTTTTCAACAATGGATTTAAGCTTATCCTTAAAGTTGGGCAGTTTACTCCTATTCCTCATCGGTGGGTCATACATGGTTAATTACGGATTGTATCACCACCGTCGTAAACTCGATTAAGCTGTAATATAAACCATCTTAGAATTTAGTCTAAGACGGCAACTTAATTAGTATAACTCAAGCTTAGAATCGATAGTTTTCTTTCCTTATTGCTAGAAAAAGCAGTTTAGTGCTTATTTTTAAGATAGCTAAGAAAGTATGTCAAAACTGATAATTTTGAAATAGTCTCATAATCTTATTTTGAAAATAAGTTTGTACCGAATCTGGAGAAACAATCAGACAATCTTCCCCATATCGCAATATTTCTCGGAAAAACCCAAAGATACTCGTTGTTTTTCGCACAACACGCCGAATAGGTGGAATTTCTGGAACTAATTCATTTTCGATATCTTGAGAGGTTTTACTTCTATATGCAAAAGCAAGACTATTGAATAAATGTATTGTCACAGAAATAGAATCTAATTCATTTTTCTTTGAAGGTTTTCAACAGATTGTTAACATCACCCTTATTAGGGATTAAAACTTCTAATTCCTCCGAACCCGAATCCGAAGATGATTGTTTTAATTCATCTGAATCCTTATTAGGGGAGGAGCTAACTTGTGCTATATAAACTTAAAACTGGACGGAGAGGGAGGGATTCGAACCCTCGAGGGGATTGCTCCCCTAACAACTTAGCAGGCTGCCGCTTTCGACCACTCAGCCACCTCTCCAAAATTACAGAATTTTATTCTAGCATATCTTGAGGATTTGTCGCTAGGAATTAAAAATCTTTCTTACGTTAAATATTGCAACACATTCTCTAATCAGGTTAACACAAGGATTTAAGATTATAGTCTTAAATACAGCCTTTTTAAGGAGAACTCAATGTACACATTATTAGTAGCTGCGGCATCTTCTGTTCCCCGCACGATTGAATGGAGTCCCAAGGTCGCTATTGTCATGATTATCTGTAATATTATAGCGATCGCTTTTGGTAAAGCTACTATCCAAAGACAAAAAGACGGCCCTCAGTTACCCTCCCCTGAATTATTTGGTGGTATGAGCTTAGGTGCTTTACTAGGAACTACTAGCTTTGGTCATATCTTAGGAGTAGGTGCGATTCTGGGCCTATCCAGACTCGGCGTACTCTAAGATTAATCAATCGAGGCGTAGTTATGAAGGCTACGTCTCTAACTGTTGAAACAATTTTTTCACTTTGGCTAAATCTTTATCTCCTGGCGATCGCTCCACACCACTTGATAGATCAATACCATTGGGAGAAGTTAAACGCAGCGCATCATTAATATTATCGGGTGTGAGTCCGCCAGCCAGTAACCAAGGAACAGGCGGCGCAAAACTAGCTAATCGGTTCCAATCTAAAGTTTTTCCCGTCCCACCGAGTAAATTTGGATGATAAGCATCTAAAAGCAAAGTATCAACACTTTTAAAATACGCTTCGGACTCACCTAAAGCATTTGTCGTTTTAATTCTAAGTGCTTTAAGAATTTCGATTTGGGGGAAAGTCTGTTTAAGATGAAAGCAAAATTCGGGAGATTCATCCCCATGTAATTGTATTCCTGTTAAACCTGTCTCTAAGACTGTTTGAATAATTAAATCCGTGTCTGCATTGGCAAACACTCCGATACAATCTATTTTTGTTGAAAGGCTTTCGGTTAGGCTTTTAAGCTGAGAAGGTGAGACATAACGGGGTGAGGATGGCACACACATAAAACCTAAAGCCGTTGCGCCATATTGTGCGATTGCTATTCCCTGTTCAAGCTGAGTGATTCCACAAATTTTAATTCTCATTTATTCTTAAATCGTGTAGCAAAACGTAATAAAAACTGTTAAGTATTCAAACAAAATCTATTTTAGGGCTGAGAGATTCATATAATGCCTTTTGTTATTATTATTACCTAAAAATTTATTAACTAAGGAGTTAATAAAATGTTTACTTCAACCTTATTGTTAGCGGCACAACCTACAACACCCCATACTACTGCTTGGAGTCCTTCAATCGCATTGATCATGATTTTTTGTAATCTTTTAGCGATCGTCATTGGCTACTATGCGATTCAAAACCCTGGCAAAGGGCCAAATTTACCCATTCCTCAGTTAGCTTCACGTAAACCTTTTGGAGTCCCCGAACTTCTAGCGACGACCAGTTTTGGTCATATTTTAGGCGCGGGAATGATATTAGGTCTTTCTAATGCGGGTATTCTCTAAATTAAATCAAAGGTTGTTGGATGCTTAATCTAAGTTCCAATAACCTTACTTTTAGAGTTATTCAGCCCCGTAATGTTAAAATCTTTTCTTTCTCTTTTCCTACAACAAAACTGCCCTCTCTGCGACCGATGCACAGAACAAGAAATTTGTCAACATTGTTTAAGACAAATTAAAAGTCAGCAATTTAAAAATACTGCTCAATTTTGGTCGGGTGAACTTCCCTTATTTGTTTGGGGAAACTATGAAGGGAAATTAAAAGAAGCGATCGCCGCATTAAAATACGATCGGCATGGGGAATTAGGCTTGATCATGGGACAATGGATCGGACAAGCTTGGCTTAATACATCCCTGGCACAACAACACCTAAGCGTTATTCCAATTCCGATTCATGCTCAAAAATTAAAAGAAAGAGGCTTTAATCAAGCAGAATTAATCGCTCTTGGATTTAGTCAAGTCACAGGATATCCGATACAGCCACAGGGCTTAATCCGCAGTAAAGAAACAAAGGCAATGTATAGCTTAAAACCCAAAGAACGGGAGGAAAACCTGAAAAATGCCTTTAAAATTGGAAAAATAAGTCAATCTAAATTAAATGTGCTATTAATCGATGATATTTATACGACTGGAACAACCGCTAAAGAGGCGATCAAATGTTTGCGATCGCATGATGTACCAGTGATCGGAATTGCAACACTTGCCACGACCAGACAAGTTTGATCTTTATATAATTTGGAAAAAGTGCTATTAATAAAAATAAAAAATCATTGGATATGCAAAAATTTAGCTTTTTATTATCCCTACTCGCTGTATTATCCTTTAACAATACTTTTTTAAACGCTCAAGAAACCCCAGTCAATCCCACCATTCCCTCAGAGCCAAATCAGACTCCAGTTGCCCCTATTACTCCGCCCCCTGGTAGCTTACCGACGAATTCGGCTCCAACTACCAAACCACCCGAACTGATTGACACCCGCTTAGTTTTGAAATTAAAACAGCGTCGTGTTTTTGTATTTAAAGGAGATATACAAGTTGCAAGTTACCCTGTAGCGGTTGGAAAAAAAGGATGGGAAACCCCAACAGGCAATTTTAAAATCATTCAAATGGTAAAAAACCCCACTTGGCAAAATCCTTGGACGGGTAAAGTGATTCCCGCAGGGCCTAAAAATCCCATTGGTGAACGTTGGATTGGTTTTTGGACAGATGGTAAAAACCACATTGGCTTTCATGGTACCCCAACAATTAACAGTATTGGACAGGCGGCATCGCATGGATGTGTCAGAATGTTGAATAAAGATGTAATCGCTATGTTTGAACTGGTTAAAGTCGGAACCCCTGTCATTGTGCAGCATCAGTGAGGAGTAGAGGAATCTCTAATTAGAGAGGAGGAGAAAAAGAGCTAAGATCAAACCAATAGTTAATCTTAATCATCAATTTTTATGGTGACTGCTACTCAATATCGTTATAGCGATGAACAAATTTCGGCTTGGTTACGAGGTTTATTAACCATTGCTTGGGCGGATGGGCATTTTGATCCAGAAGAACAAGATATGATTACTCAAGTCACGAAAGATTTGGAAGTAAGTGATGAGAACGTCCTTTTTCAATCGATTACCCCACAAGATTTAGCCGAAAAATTGGGACAAGACGAACACACATCCGAAAATTTTTTACGAACGGCGGTTCTAGTCTCCCTTGCTGATGGCGTATATTCGAGTCAAGAAGCAGAGATTATCTTGAAGTTTCGAGATGCGTTAGGAGTAGAAGTAGAAGCATTGGAAGCTTTACAACATACTCTGTGTGAAGTACCAAAAGAAAAACAGGAAGCAGAATTTAAACGTGAAAATTTAGTTAGCCCTCCTTATGCACACCCAGATTTATTGCATCCGATGAAAGACTGGTTAGACGACATGGATATACAAGATCCTCGCGTCGCCCGTTTCATCTGTAAAATGGTACCCCCGCAGTGTCCTTTTGAACGGGATGTCAAGTTATTTGGACACAAAATTGTCCATATTCCCCCGTTATGTAAACTTAATCCCTTGTATGAACAATTAGTTGGGTTGCGTTTTCGGGCGTTATCCTACCTAGCTGATGATTGTAAGGAAGACATATCCGAATTTATTTAATTAACATCTATGCAGTTTATTGATCTTTCAGAAATAGAAGTGATTGGTGGTAAAGGGGGTGATGGTTTAGTTGCCTTCCTTCGAGAGAAATATGTCCCCGCAGGTGGCCCCTCTGGAGGTAATGGAGGTTATGGCGGTTCAGTTATTTTCGTCGCACAGGAAAATTTACAAACTCTGCTTGATTTCAAATATAGTCGTCTATTTAAAGCGGATGATGGAAAGCGAGGCGGGCCGAATAATCGTACTGGGGCTAATGGAAAAGATCTAATTGTTGAAGTTCCTTGCGGGACTGTTATTTATGATCTTGAAACAGAAGAACCAGTAGGCGATTTAGTGACACATGGTCAAAGGTTTTGTGTGGCTAAGGGTGGTAAAGGTGGACTGGGAAATAAACATTTTTTAAGTAACAGTAACCGCGCTCCTGAATACGCTTTACCTGGTTTAGAAGGAGAACATAAATACTTACGACTGGAATTAAAATTACTGGCTGAGGTGGGCATTATTGGTTTACCGAATGCGGGCAAATCCACTTTAATCTCGGCTTTATCGGCAGCCCGTCCCAAAATTGCTGATTATCCTTTTACGACTTTGGTTCCTAATTTGGGTGTTGTTCGTAAACCGACAGGGGATGGAACTGTGTTTGCAGATATCCCTGGTTTAATTGAAGGGGCGCATACTGGAGTCGGTTTAGGCTATGAGTTTTTGCGTCATATCGAACGAACTCGTGTACTATTACATTTAGTTGATCTGACGGCTGAAGATCCTCTACAAGATTATCAAATTATTCAACAAGAATTAGAAGCTTACGGGAAAGGTTTAATTAATCGTCCACAAGTTCTAGCTTTAAATAAAGTCGATGCAGTATTACCAGAGGATGTAGAACTTTTAAGAGCCGAATTTAGTCAAATTACTCGCGAGGCGATCGTCATGATTTCTGCTGTATCGCGAACTGGATTAGAGGAACTATTACAATTAGTTTGGGACAAGCTAGATGATTTACCTCAAGAAGAAAGTCAACCTAAAAGCAGTATCTTTAAAATAGAAGCTCCATAATTGATCAATTCATGAGAGTTATTGATTTAGCTTGCCCCAACACTATTTATTATGATTTATTATTTTCTAGAACAGACTCAGTTGCTTCTTTGAACGTTCTGCTTGCATTTCCTACAGTATCACTAAATTTTTCGCCGATACTAGCATCTTCATCATATGCTCTTAGGTCGCGTCCTCTAGGTGATGGCTCATTGAAACTGGCTCGATTATCATTCTCAGCTTTTTTGAGTTGGTCTTGAGCGCGATCTAAACCTCTAAGATTAGAACTTTTTGAAGCATTTTCAAATTCTCCTGTTTCGGCTTCGATCGAGTGATCAACTTTACTTGGATTTAATGTTACTGCTTGAGCATTGCTAATCATAAATAGAGTGACTAAGCTAAGGCTAAGGACAAATAGACTTAAACCTTTAAAAATATTTTTGACAAAACTCATTCGTTTACTCCTGATTTTTTCAAAATTAAAAATAGTTGTTTTGGGGTTTTGTGGCTTTTTAAAGCTTTATCTGTAAGAATCAGTTCCAGAACGGGTCGTTGTTGGATCAGTATCAACCTTGCCAGCGTAGACTGCTTCATGCTTGCGACGTTTCAAACCAAATAAACCTAACAAACCAAGTAAACCAAGCCATCCCCAGTTATTATTATCTTCATAACGATTTACAACAGTAGGATCTGTAGTGCTTGTCGTTCCAGTGGTACCTGTCGGATATGTTGTCCCAGTAGTATCCGTAGTTCCCGTCGGATCGGTTGAAGAAGTACCTGTTAAACCAGTGCTGCCAGTTGTTCCAGTGCTTCTTGTCGCTCCAGATGGATCGGTAGTACCCGTAGTACCCGTAGGATCGGTAGTACCTATTGTGCCAGTGGTGCCAGTGGTGCCAGTGGTTCCCGTCGGATCGGTTGAAGAAGTACCTGTTAAACCAGTGCT